>Ga0160458_100098_pt1 | contig 93384 bp, 79 predicted proteins | sample HID1973I_E6MG_FD_108247 | JGI IMG/M metagenome (GOLD analysis project Ga0160458, IMG submission 108247) | Enriched mosquito-associated microbial communities from UW Madison campus, WI, USA - HID1973I_E6 MG | ecosystem: Host-associated > Arthropoda: Insects > Digestive system > Unclassified ...
GATCAATACCCAACACTCACCACCGCGACTACCCGGGTCAGGCTTCATCTTGAACGCCTGACCGACGGGACGATTCGTGCCTATGGGTTTTACACCGGCAAGAATCGGGATTGGGAAAATGTGCCGGTGGTGGCTGCGATAGCGGACGGCGAGTACTTCGTCGTGGAACTGGATCAGGGTCTGAAGCTGATCCTGAGCCCCGCCTCCAAAACACCCACGCTGAAAGACGCTCCGCCGCTTATGCCTGTGTGGGTGTATCCGCCGACGAAAATCGCCGATCAGATTCTGGTAAATCCGGTGCATCCACCGGCTTATCGGGATGCAGTTGTGTGGTTTCCTGAATCCGCTATTGCACCGTTTTATATTGCTTACTGCGTGAAGAAAGTCTGCGACCACCCGGACATGATGGAGGAACTGGCGGAATACATTGCGGGGGAGATGAACCGGAATATTCATGATCCAGCGGTCTTGGAGATGAGACGACTGATCGACTATGACCCTGTCGTGAAAGAAGAAAAGTTTGCGCAGCTACCAGCACTTGCAAGACTTGATGGACCACCTAACTACCGAACTATTGCATTGGCAAAGAAAATTTCGGCGGCGGCTATTTGGACCAAAAAAGTTGGACAAAATCAGGTGTGGGATCACAAGCCGATATTAAACGCCATGTACAAAGGCGTTGTTTGGCATAAGCAGGGCAGATACATCTATTACTACGACATTTGGTCGAACATTCACTATGGCTATGTCGGAATAATGGCTGGGCTTTCAGAAAGCGTGCTCCTTGATGGGGCTGGAGCAGAGCAGATTGCTTCGGACTCCATAAGAAAAGTTAACGAATGGGCGACCAAGCCTAAAGAAGATTGGGAGTTACCCGGCCCTCATCCAAGCACAAGCCCATGGACTGAACTGCGATCCTGGGACGATATACCTGACCGGGTATCAATCGCTATCGGGGTAAAGCTCGCGAAGATGCTCCCAAATGGCGGAGTAACAGCGAAGATCATCATGGACGAAGTTCTAGCCGTTGCACCGAAGAATTGGGGAGTAGGAATCAATGTCCACAAGTGCAAATAAGAAAAAAACGGGATGCGCATGGCTGTTAATGTTTTTTCTATCTCCCCTGTTATTATTCTTGGGGAAGTCCATTCTTGAACCGACTGTAAGTGTTCGTTATTCAGACACCGGAAAAGAGGAACTTAAATACGTCTGGAACGTGCAACACCGGATATATAGAGGCCGCATGCAACCTGGAGGAGGCACATGGGATAACGGGTTTATATTTCCAGGTGAAAAATTTTTTATGCAGTTTGATTGGTGGAGTGAAAACGGTCGTCCCCATTGCGTTAGCATCACCCCGAGATGGCCCAGAACTTACATATATCTCGACGAGAACGGCAACATAGACACAAAAAAGGCCTTTGGAACGACTGTTGATCACCTAGATCGATGCAGAGGTGACTGGGTAGATCCATAAGTCGAGTATTTATTGCCCAATCATCGGTTGCGACAGACCACTCACTCAGCAACACTCTCGTCCCCATCAAGCAAGAAGTGCCCCATGAACCCCGTCGATATTTTCCGTTTGCTGTCGCTGGCCGCCATCTGGGGAGCGAGCTTTCTGTTCATGCGCATCATCGCCCCGGTGATTGGCACGGTTCCGACCGCATTTTTTCGTGTATCCATCGCGGCCGTCGGCCTGCTGGTGATTCTGGGGCTGATGCGTATCAGCTGGGATTTCAAGGGCAAACTCAAGACCGTGATGTTGCTCGGGGTGATCAATTCCGGAATTCCCGCGACGCTGTACTCCGTGGCGGCGCAAGTGCTGCCGGCCGGATACTCGGCGATTTTCAATGCCACGACACCGTTGATGGGGGTGTTGATTGGCGGCCTGTTCTTCAGTGAAAAACTCACTGGCGCCAAGCTGGGTGGCGTATTCCTGGGCCTGTTTGGCGTCGGCATCCTGACCCGTGCGGGTCCGGTGGCGTTTGACCTGCAACTGCTGATGGGCGCCCTCGCCTGCCTGCTGGCTACCACCTGCTATGGCTTCGCCGGGTTCCTCGCCCGTCGCTGGCTGGATCAGGCCGGTGGCCTCGACAGCCGTCTCTCGGCGCTGGGCAGCATGCTGGGGGCGACGTTGTTTCTGCTGCCGTTGTTCGGCTATAGCGTTATCAGCGAGCCGCCGGCGAGTTGGGGTGGCTGGAATGTCTGGTTGTCGTTGCTGGGGTTGGGACTAGGCTGCACGGCGTTTGCGTACATTGTTTACTTCCGCCTGCTCACGTCCATCGGTCCGGTGAAGTCGATGACCGTGACCTTCATGATTCCGCCGTTCGGGGTGTTGTGGGGGGCGATGTTGCTAGATGAGCCGTTGTCGATGGCGCACATTTATGGCGGGGTGTTGATTGCGGTGGCGTTGTGGCTGGTGTTGAAGCCGGCGGTTGTGAAGCCTTTCGAGGTGGCTGCCAAGTAAATATGTAGTGCTGCTGATGACGCAATCGCGGGCAAGCCCAGCTCCCACAGTGATGGGTGTTGCACACATATTTTGTGCTCGACCTCAAAACCCTGTGGGAAGAAACAGGCAGGTGTTGCTGATGACGCCATCACGGGCAAGCCCGGCTCCCACAGTGATTGGTGTTGCACACAAATCTTTAGCCCAACCTCAAACCCTGTGGGAGCGGGCTTGCCCGCGATAGCGTCGGCTCGGACAGCTACAAAGCTGACTGACTGACCTCCCCATCCACCAACCGCCGAATCCCTAGCGGGTTGGCATTCTGCAACGCCTCGGGCAGCAAGGCGTCCGGGTAGTTCTGGAAGCACACCGGCCGCAAGAATCTATCAATAGCGAGCGAGCCGACCGACGTCCCGCGCGAATCGGACGTCGCCGGGTACGGCCCGCCGTGCACCATGGCCTCGCAGACCTCGACCCCGGTCGGATAGCCGTTGAGCAGAATCCGCCCCACCTTTTCCTGCAGCGATTCGGCCAGCCAACGGTATTCCAGCAGCTCGTCAGACTCGCCGATCAGCGTCGCCGTCAGTTGCCCGCGCAAGCCATGCAAGGCAGCCGCCATTTGCGCCTGATCCTCTATTTCAATGACGATCGTGGTGGGTCCGAACACTTCTTCCTGAAGCAACTCTTCGCCCCTGAGCAGCAAGCCGACATCCGCCTGGAACACCTGCGGTTGCGCCTGATTACCCTGCTGCGGTTTGCCTGCAAGATGCGTCACACCCGGATGCTCGTGCAATTCGGCAAGGCCTCGGCTATAGCTGCCCAACGCGCCGGCATTGAGCATGGTTTGTGCCGGCTGCTGGTTCATGCTCGCGCAAAACGATTCCAGAAACAGGCTGAACTGCGGTGAACGCAAACCGATGACCAGGCCAGGATTGGTGCAGAACTGACCACAGCCCAAGGTCACCGAACCGGCGAGCTGCGCAGCAATCTGTTCGCCACGCACCTTGAGTGCTTCGGGCAGCAGGAACACGGGGTTGATGCTCGACATCTCGGCAAACACCGGGATCGGCTGGGGTCGGGTCGCTGCCATATGGCTCAACGCATTGCCGCCCTTGAGCGACCCGGTGAAGCCCACCGCCTGGATCGCCGGATGCTTGACCAGCCACTCACCGACGCCACCGCCGAAGACCATGTTGAACACGCCCGCAGGCATCTCGGTACGTTCGGCCGCGCGGATGATCGCATCCGCCACCCATTCGGCGGTTGCCATATGCCCGCTGTGCGCCTTGAACACCACCGGGCAGCCGGCGGCGAGCGCCGACGCGGTATCGCCACCGGCCGTGGAAAAAGCCAGCGGAAAGTTACTGGCACCGAACACGGCCACCGGCCCTAACGCGATGCGGTACTGGCGCAGATCCGGACGCGGCAACGGTTGGCGATCCGGCAATGCCTGGTCGATGCGCGCACCATGGAAATCGCCGCGACGCAGGACCTTGGCGAACAGGCGCATCTGGCCACTGGTACGTCCGCGCTCACCCCGAATGCGCCCCGCCGGCAATGCCGTTTCACGGCAAACAGTCGCGACGAAGTCATCACCCAAGGCGTCGATTTCATCGGCGATCGCCTCCAGGAACAACGCACGCCTGTCGGCGCTGATGTTGCGATAGATTGGATACGCAGCGGCTGCAGCCTTGGCGGCGGCGTCCACTTCCGATTCGCTGGCTTGAAAGAATGTACCGGGCAGCGGCTCACCCGTGGTTGCATCGAGGCTTTGCAGCTGCAACGTCCCGTTGGCGCTGCGACGGCCAGCGATGTAGTTGTGTCCGAGTAACGTGGTCATTTGGCATTTCCTTGATCGATGGCAGACCCTGTAGGAGCGAGCCTGCTCGCGAAAAAGGTACGTCCAACACAGCTTCTGTGCCTGAACGACCTTCGCGAGCAAGCTCGCTCCTACAAGGATCAGAGTGTGCGCACCTGGCCGATGGCCAATGGCTGGGCGCTTTCGCCGATGCCGTTTTCCAATGGTGCGCCGAACTCATCGAGGCTGATCTGGAACCGGTCACCCGGCTGGGTTTTGACCCCGTCGGCGAATGACAGCGTGGCGGTGCCGAAGTAATGCACGTGGACATCCCCCGGACGCAAAAACTGGGCGTATTTGAAGTGGTGGAATTCAAGGTTGGCGAGGCTGTGGCACATGTTGTCTTCGCCGCTGAGAAACTCTTTTTCCCAGATCACTTCGCCGTTGCGTTTGATGCGGCTGGTGCCGGCCAGATGCCGGGGCAACTCACCAACACGCAGTTCCGGGCCATAGGCGCAAAAGCGCAGCTTCGAGTGAGCGAGGTACAGGTAATTTCGCCGCTCCATCACATGGTCGGAGAACTCGTTGCCCAAGGCATAACCGACGCGGTACGGCAGGCCATCGTCGCCAATGACATAGAGGCCCGTCAGTTCCGGCTCCTCGCCGGCGTCTTCGGCGAACGGCGGCACCGGGAAGTCTGCACCGGGTCGCACAACGATGCTGCCGTCGCCCTTGTAGAACCATTCCGGTTGCGCCCCGACCTGGCCGGCTTCTGGTTTACCACCTTCCAGACCCCATTTGAAAATGCGCATGGTGTCGGTCATGCCGGCTTCAACCGCACCTTCTTGCTGGTGCATCTTGTCCCGCGTGGAAGCACTGCCCAGATGGGTCAGGCCAGTGCCACTGATCAGGCAATGGGCCGGGTCTTCGTGATCCAACGGCGGCAGGACGTTGCCCTGTTGCAGCAATTGCGCGTAGTCCGGGCCCGGCACGGTGCCACGGGTTGCGGCTTCTTCTTGCAGGCTGCGCTGGGCGCGGATCGCCGCAAGTGCCAGCTCGCGGGTGCTGCGCGTGTTCAGCAGCACCTGGACCTGTGCCCCTTCGACGAGGCCGACCTGGCGTTCGCCGGCTGAGTTTTCAAATTGAATCAGGCGCATGTCGGCCCTCCGGAAAGTCAGGGATTGGGGTCATTCGATGATGTTGAAGTCGCTCAAGTATTCATCGGAAATTTCCAGGCCCAGGCCCGGCGTGTTGTCGTCGAGCTGGATGTAACCGTTGACCGGTTGCGGCTCGCCTTTGAACACGTAGTAGAAGAGTTCGTTGCCGACTTCGACGTCGAATACCGGGAAGAACTCGGCCATCGGCGACGCGGTGGTGGACATGGTCAGGTGGTAGTTGTGCATCTGCCCGGCGTGAGGGATCACCGGCACCGACCAGGCTTCAGCCATGGCGTTGATCTTGCGCGCAGCGGTGATGCCGCCGACGCGGTTGGTGTCGTACTGGATCACGTCGATGGCGCGGCGTTCTAGCAGATCCTTGAAGCCATAGGAGGTGAATTCATGCTCACCGCCGGAGATCGGCATGATCCCCATTTTTTTCAGTTCGATGTAGCCTTCGATGTCGTCGGCGATCACCGGTTCTTCGAGCCAGCGCGGTTCGAATTCGGCGAGTTTTGGCAACATCCGGCGGGCATATTCCAGGGTCCAGCCCATGTAGCACTCGAGCATGATGTCGACGTCGGGGCCGGCCAGTTCACGCAGCGCGCGCACTTGCTCGATGTTCTTGCGCATGCCTGCCGGGCCGTCTTTCGGGCCGTACCCGAAACGCATTTTCAGCGCGGTGAAACCCTGGTTCAGATAGCCCTGGGCTTCTTCGAGGAACAGGTCAAGGTTGTCGTTGGCGTAGAGCTTGGAAGCGTAGGTCCAGATCTTTTCTTTGGTGCGTCCACCGAGCAGCTTGAACACCGGCTTGTTCACGGCTTTGCCCATGATGTCCCAGATGGCGATGTCGATCGCCGAGATGGCCGCCATGCCGATGCCTTTGCGGCCCCAGGCGTGGCTCTGGCGGTACATTTTCTGCCAGATGTATTCGTTGTCGAACGGGTCCTCGCCAATGGCGATCGGGGCCAGGTAAGTGTCGATGATTTCCTTGGCGACACGCGGGGCCAGGGCGCAGTTACCGATGCCGACAAGACCGGTATCGGTCTCGACTTCCACCACCAGCCAACCATGAAAACGGAACGAGCCCATGGCATCGCCACGCTCGAACAGGATGTCGCTGGCATTGGTGCAGAAGTGCGCTTGAGGGGGAACGACTTTGCCTTTCCACTCGAAAACGCGGGTACGGATCGCTTTGATTTTCATGAATACAGTTTCCTTGCGCTGCCGGTTTCTTGTCATTGTTGGGTCGTGTGCGCAAAGCCGCTTGGATCGCGGGCTCCAGGCATTCGATGGACCGACTGTAGCCAGCGCCAGGGGGTGGCGGATAATCACTTATGCGTATCCGACGATAACCTGAGGTGATCGCAACAACGGGTTATCAGTCAGATGAGGTTATCGGGCATACACAAACCACTGTGGGAGCGGGCTTGCCCGCGATAGCGGTCTGACAGACACCAACAAGGTGTCTGCACTGCCGTCATCGCGGGCAAGCCCGCTCCCACAAAGTGATGCGTTATTCGGTCATAGGAGGATCAGTAGCTGTTGGTCCCCATACGGCAGGCGATCTCGAATGCCTGACGGATCGCTCCGACGTTGGCCTTGCCCTGACCGGCGATGTCGAACGCCGTACCATGCGCCGGGGTGGTGATCGGGATCGGCAGGCCACCCTGCACGGTCACGCCGCGGGAGAATCCCATCAACTTGATCGCGATCTGGCCCTGGTCGTGGTACATGGTCACGACCGCGTCGAAGGCACTGGCATCACCCTGAACCTTGAGGAAAATCGTATCCCCCGGATAAGGTCCTTCTGCCGCTATCCCAAGTGCCTGCGCCGAACGCACCGCCGGGCCGATGATGTCCAGTTCCTCGCGACCGAACGAACCGTTGTCACCGTTGTGCGGGTTCAAGCCGCAGACGCCGATCCGCGGTTTTTCCAGGCCGTTGCGTTTGAGCGCAGTGTCGATCAGCTGGATCGCCTCTACCACGCGCGCTTGAGTCAGCATGCCCGGAACCTCGGACAAGGCCACGTGGGACGTGACCCGCGACGTCCAGAGGTTATCGAGCACATTGAACTCGCAGAACGGCCCATGGAAATCCAGCAGCTCGGCGAACCAGTGCAACTCGTCGTTATGCGCCATGCCAGCCATGTGCAGCGAGGTCTTGTTCAGTGGCCCGAACAGCACGGCATCGGTGGTCCCGGCCTCGGTCAGGCGCAAGGCTTTTTCCAGGGTATCGAGGCTGTAGCGACCACCGATGACGCTGGCTTCACTGCGGGGAAACTCACCCAGGGTGTCGCCGCGAAAATCGTAGAACAACGGCGTGTCATCGGTGAACGACAACTGCTCCAGCGACGCCACACGACGGTAGGGAAACTCCACGCCGGCAATGCGCATGCCGCGCTGCATTTCCGCCTCGTCAGCAATCAGAATCACATTCGCCTGGCTGCGCACGGCAGGCTCCGCGAGCAGGCGTGCAATCAGTTCCGGGCCGATGCCCGCCGGGTCACCCAGGACCATGGCGATGGTTGTCTTGTTCATGCTTCACTCCTCAAGGGTTCTGGCCATGCCCGCTCAATGGCGCAAGGCTCGCAGCGATAAACCCGCTGCGCGTTACTGTAGAAAAGTCGTTGCTGATCGGCGCTCGGCAAATCAGCCACGATGGATTTGAATCCGCTGTAAATGTCATCGAACGAACCGCATAGGCTGTCCACCGGAAAGTTGCTGGCGAACATCACTCGATCGGTGCCGAACATGGCGATGACTTCGCGCACGATCCAGGCGTTGTCCTTGGCGCGCCAAGGCTGGCCGGCCTGGCCGAGGCCGGAAACCTTCACCTGCACGTTGGGCCACTGGGCCAGTCGCGACATCGCCAGACGCCACCCCGCCAAGCCTTCGGCGCTACGGTCATTGGGCAACCCGGCGTGGTTGAGAATCAGCGTGGTGCGAGGGAAATCCCGGGCCAGGCGTTCGGCCTCGTGCAGGTTCCACCAGGGTGACTGCAAATCAAAATGCAGCCCCAGACCTTCCAGCGCGGCATAACCGCGACGCCAGCGCTCATCACTCATCAAGCTGCGCACATGCCCCACCTGCTCTGGCGTGGTCGGTCCGCCAGGCTTGTGACGCACGCTGCGTACGCACTTGAACCCGGCCTGTTCGGTCAGGACCGCGATGGCGTCCGGATGATTGAGCCAGGCTTGCGCCACGATCGCATTGGGGACGCCATAGCGAGCGGCCAGGCCCTCGATGAAACGGGTTTCGCCAATCGGGTCCTGCGGGTTCCACTCGGTCTCGATGTACACCGTTTGCACGACGTGATGAGGACCGGCATCAGCGAAGTAATCGTCGGGAAAATAACGACGCTTGATCGCACTGTAGTCGCCGTAGCGAAACGCAATATTGGCCTCCGGGGCGAGCCAGGGATGGTCGTTGATCGCAGGGTCCCAGAAATGATGATGGGCATCGATGATCGGACCGTTCCACAACTCACCCATGACGCACCTCATCGAGACTGATGAACAGCGTAGCCAGCACGAAGATCGCCGAGCACACCGCAAAGAAACCCAGGACCAGCGCAAAACCACCTGACATCTGCAGGATCACGCCCACCAGAATCGGCACCGCGATGCCGCCGGTGCTGCCCGCCATGTTCATCACGCCGCCGATCAAACCGACCCGTGCCGGCGCGGCCAGCAACGCTGGAAAGCTCCAATAGAGGCTGCCCCACATCAAGAAAAACGCGGTCATGGCCAACAACGCCACGGCCGCAAAAGGATCAGTCAGGGTTGGCAGCAACAGGAACGCACCCAAGGCCACCAGACCGGAAAACGCCAGCAGGCTCTTGACCGCAACCCCTCGGCTGACGCCCTTGCGGATCAGGCCGTCGCAGAGGAAACCGCCGGTCAACGAACCCAGTGCGCCGCACACAAAGATCACGAAAGTCGCGGCGCCGATGCCTTTGATATCGAACCCGCGGGCCTGTGCCAGGTAGCTTGGCCCCCAGGTCAGCAGCCCGAAATACACCATCGCCCAACTGGCGCGACCGATCAGCAATCCGCTCAGGGAACGCGCGGCAATGCCCAGGCCTTTGACCGGAATTCGCGCGGCCTCAGCGGCTGGCGTGGCGCGTCCGGCGTTGATCTTCTCAAGCTCTTCAGCGTTCACCTGCGGGTGCGTGGCCGGGTTATCGCGCAGGTAACGTCGCGCCAGCCAGGCCAGCACCAGTGTCGCGATGCCGGCAATCACAAAGGCCAGGCGCCAGGAGTCCAGCGAAGCGATCAGGTAGGCAATGATCAACCCGCCAACCGCCACGCCCAACGGGCTGCCGCTGTCCATCAGCACCGCGCCACGGCTGCGCTCGCTCGGGGCCAGCCACAAGGAAATCAGCTTGCCACCGGAGGGAAACAACGGTGCCTCTGCGGCGCCCAGAGCAACACGGGCGAACAACAATGACAGCCCTCCCGTAGCGAATGCCGCGATCACCTGAAAGGTGCCCCATAACCCGGTGGACCAGCTGATGACGCGGTGCGGACCGAAGCGATCGATCAGCCAGCCGCCAGGAATCTGCAGCAAGGCATACGCCCAGAAGAAACTGCTGAGGATCAGCCCTTGCATGCTCGGTGACAGGGAAAATTCATGGGCGATGGTCGGCATCGCGATGGACAACGACACCCGGTCGATCAGGTTGACCATGGTCAACGCGAACACAATCGCGAAGATTTTCCAGCGCACATTGCTGGCGGTGCGAGTGGTCGCCTGCGGTGTTGCCGCAGTCACTGCCGCTGACTGAACATCTGCACCAGGCAGATGCAGGGAAGCACTGGGACGAGCCATGGTGCGTACCTCTGTTTATTATTTTTGTGGATGCAACGACACCGTTTTATACGGCGCCTGGTGAGCACTATCGAAGGCCCGGTGATAACCGTCTAATCAATACTTGAAATCAGGCGATAGCCTTGGGTTATTGCATACCCTGCTTTCACCGGGCTTTCACTGCCTCGCGTCTGAAGAGCTTTTCATCGCAAAACGCTCTGGCACAAAGCGCTGAGGGAAAACTGTCATTTTTGATGTTGCTACCTATAACCCCAGGCTATCGGTGTATGTATTGTTTTGACTAGACGCGAGGCGAACACCTTCCCACACTCGGACCAGGCTTGCGGCTTTCGAGCGCAGACAAGTCACTCATAACAACTACAAAAACGAGGCCCTTCCATGCGAAATGCATTCGTCCGTCGTACGTCCCGTCTGTTTCTTGGCTGCACACTGGTCGCCGCCGGCGCCCTTCCTGCACTCGCTCACGCGGCCTGGCAACCGGACAAGAACGTCGAAATCGTCGTCGCCGGCGGTCCTGGTGGCGGCACCGACCAACTCGGCCGTCTGATCCAGTCGATCATCACCACTCACAAACTGCTCGACGTTAATACCATCGTCCTCAACAAGGGTGGCGGCAATGGCGCCGAAGCCTTCCTCGACCTGAAAATGAACAAAGGCGATCCCGACAAACTGGTGATCGGTACCAACAACATCTACCTGCTGCCGCTGGTGTCAAAACTCGGTTATCAATGGCAGGAACTGACCCCCGTGGCGGCAGTGGCTGAAGACGACTTCATCCTCTGGAGTTACAAAGGCGCACCCTGGAAGGACGCCAAAGGATTCTATGAAGCCGTCAAGGCTGACCCGTCGAACCTGCGCATGGGCGGCAGTCAGTCCAAGGATGTCGACCAGACCCTTACCCTGCTGCTGAACCAGACCACCAACAGCAAACTGGTGTACATCCCGTTCAAAAGCGGCAGTGAAGCAGCCACTCAACTGGCCGGCAAACACATCGCCGCCAACGTCAACAATCCCAGCGAAAGCATCAGCCAATGGCGTGGCGATCAGGTCGAGCCGCTCTGCGTGTTCAGTAAAGAGCGCATGGCCTACACCGAGAAAGTCGCTGGCGACAAGTCGTGGGCCGATGTGCCGACGTGCCATGAAGAAGGCCTGGGGGTCGATCAGTACCGCTTCCCGCGCACCGTGTTCATGCCTGGCGAAGTCACCGCCGAACAGCGCGCGTTCTATGTCGAGTTGATGCGCAAAGTCACCGAGACGCCTGAGTTCAAGGCGTACGTCAAACAGAACGCTCTGGTGCCGACCTTCCTTGAGGGCGAGCCGCTGACCGCCTACATTGAAAAAGACACCGCCCGCGTGACCCCGGTGTTCAAGGAAGCCGGCTGGCTGAAAAACTGAGTTGCCCACGGCCGTCCGCCTGCGCACGGCCGTCACCTTCTGGAGGTGCTTTCATGTCTCATTCTTCGGATTCACCCGCGCTGGTCGGCACCCGCTGGGTCGAACTCGGCCTGACATTGTTCACTACGCTGATCGGCGCGGTGGTGATGTTTGGCAGTATCGAACAAGGTATCGGCTGGGGCGATTCCGGCCCCGAGCCGGGTTACTTCCCCTTCTACATCGGCCTGATGTTGAGCGCGGCCAGTGTGGGCAACGGCGTATTGACCGTGGTGCGCTGGCAAGCCCTGAGCATTTCATTCGTCAGCCGTAGCGCGTTCAAGCAAGTGATATCGGTGTTTATCCCGATTGCGCTGTTCGTGGCGGCCATGCCGTTGACGGGCATTTATGTCGCCTCAGCCTGTTTCATCGCCTGGTTCATGTGGCGTGACAAGGTCCGTACCCAGCCCTACAGCAAGTTGATGATCGCCACCGTTTCCCTCGGTGCCGTGCTTGCCAGCTATCTGATTTTCGCACTGTGGTTCAAGGTCCCGCTGGATGCCGGCCCGATGGGCGACTGGATTGCCCAGGTCGGGAGATCTTTCAAATGAGCGAGTTCGATTCCCTGTTGCAAGGCATGAACCTGATCCTGACCCCGGGCCATATCGGCCTGATGGTGATCGGCGTGCTGCTGGGCATTCTGGTCGGTGTGTTGCCCGGTCTCGGTGCCCCTAATGGCGTGGCGCTGCTGTTGCCGCTGACGTTCACCATGTCGCCGGTTTCGGCGATCATCCTGTTGTCGTGCATGTATTGGGGCGCGCTGTTTGGCGGCTCGATCACCTCGATCCTGTTCAACATTCCCGGTGAGCCCTCATCGGTGGCGACCACCTTCGACGGCTACCCGATGGCCCGTGAAGGTCGCGCCGCCGAAGCCCTCACCGCAGCGTTCAGCTCGGCACTGATCGGCGCGCTGGCTGGCGTGTTGCTGCTGACCTTTTTGTCGACGCGCATTGCCGAATTCGCCATGTCCTTCAGTTCGCCGGAGTTCTTCGCGGTGTACCTGTTGGCGTTCTGTACCTTCATTGGCATGAGCAAAAATCCGCCGCTGAAAACCGTGGTCGCCATGATGATCGGTTTCGCCATGGCCGCAGTTGGCATGGACACAGTGTCAGGCAACCTGCGCCTGACTTTCGATCAACCGGCCCTCATGACCGGCATCAGTTTCGAAGTCGCGGTGATCGGCCTGTTCGGTATCGGTGAAATTCTCTGCACGGTCGAGGAAGGCCTGGTGTTTCGCGGCGAGCATGCGCGCATCACACCGATGGTGATACTGCGTACCTGGGCCAAGTTGCCGCGTTACTGGTGGACCATTTTGCGCAGCACGCTGGTGGGTTGCTGGATGGGCATTACGCCTGGCGGTCCGACGGCGGCATCGTTCATGAGCTACAGCCTGGCGCGGCGCTTCTCGAAGAACCGCGACAACTTCGGCAAGGGTGAACTTGAAGGGGTAATTGCCCCGGAGACCGCTGACCATGCGGCGGGGACCAGTGCCCTGCTGCCGATGCTGACCCTGGGCATTCCCGGTTCTGCCACGGCGGCAGTGATGCTTGGCGGGTTGATGATCTGGGGCCTGCACCCAGGGCCGACGCTGTTCGTCGAGCAGCACGATTTCGTCTGGGGACTGATTGCCAGCATGTACCTGGGTAATGTCGTGAGCCTGATCGTGGTGTTGGCCACGGTGCCATTGTTCGCTTCGATCCTGCGTATCCCGTTTTCCATCATTGCGCCGATCATCATCATGGTCTGCACCATTGGCGCGTACTCGGTGCACAACTCGTTCTTCGACGTGGTGCTGATGCTGGGCTTCGGTGCACTGGGGTACCTGTTCAAGAAGCTCGGTTACCCGATTGCGCCGCTGGTACTGGCCGCTGTTCTGGGGGACAAGGCTGAAGATGCGTTCCGTCAGTCGATGCTGTTCTCAGACGGACAATTGGGGATTTTCTGGTCCAACCCGTTGGTGGGTTGCCTGACGACGGCTGCGCTGCTGATGCTGTTCTGGCCGCTGATTTCCAAGGCGTTGCAAACCCTGATGGGCTTGCGCAAACCTGCTGTCGCCAAACCAAAATCGGTGCTGTGACACAGCAATGCTGGCAACGCCTGACATTTGTTGTCAGGCTTGCCGCAGTCTTTTTTGCGAGTCGAGCCCATGACCCGAATTCCAGAAGCCAATGTGATCCACAGTCGACTGCGTCTGCGCCAATTGCGGCTGATGCTCGCGTTGGAGGAATTCGGTTCGTTGCGCCGCGCCGCTGACCACATCGGCATGACCCAACCCGCCGCAACCAAGATGCTCCATGAAGCCGAGGACCTGCTGGGCGTCGAGCTCTTCGAACGTCTGCCTCGGGGCATGCGCGCTACCCCGTTCGGGGAAACCGTCACCTATTACGCCCGCATGGTGTTCGCCGAACTCAGCGGCATGCGCGAAGAACTGGTGGCGCTGCAGTCCGGCAATCTGGGTCGGGTTGCCGTCGGCGCGATCCCCGCGCTGGCCTCGGGGCTGTTGACCCGCACCATCGCGACCTTGAAGCAAAGCCATCCCCGGTTGTCCATGAGCATCCAGGTCGACACCAGCGACGTGCTGGTGCAGGCGTTGTTGCAGGATCAACTGGACATCGTGCTGGGGCGGATTCCGGCGGGTGCCCGGGCCGAAGAATTGCTGTTCGACAGCCTCGGTGAAGAGGCGTTGTGCGTCATCGCCGGCGCGCATAATCCGTTGGCAAAAGAGACACAACTGAGCTGGGCCGAATTGCAGAACATGACCTGGGTGCTGCAGCAGCAGCCAAGCCCGATGCGCGCGATCATCAATCAGGTGTTCCACAATGCGCGGGTCGATATCCCCAGCAGCATTGTCGAAACCACGTCGATCATGACCTTGCTGTCGTTGATCCAGCAGACCGACATGCTTGGTGTCACACCGGTGTCAGTGGTTGAGGATTATGCCGGTCGCGACTTGCTGGCGGTGTTGCCGATCAAGTTCGAAGCGCGGCTGCCGCCTTTTGGACTGATCACCCGGCGGCATCGCATTCAATCATCGGCCATGCAGGCGTTCATGAATTCGGTGCGAGCCGAGCACGCGCTGAGCAAATGAAAAAGCCCGTTAGCTGACCCGGTTCTGGATAGGTAACCCCCTGTAGGAGCTGCCGAGTGAAACGAGGCTGCGATCTTTTGATCTCGCTTTAAACAATCAAAAGATCGCAGCCTCGTTTCACTCGACAGCTCCTACAGGGGGATGCATTTATGCGGTTTTACGGAACACAAACACCAGCCCGACGATGATGAGCAACATGCCCAGCATGCTCAGCGTCGCCAACCGATTACCGAAAAACAGGTAATCCATCACCGCCGTCACCGCGGGCACCAGGTAAAACAGACTGGTGACATTCACCAGATTGCCCCGAGCGATCAAGCAGTACAGCAGCAACGTCGCCAGCACCGAGACCACCAACCCCATCCATAACACCGGCACGATGAAGCCGCTGCTGTGCTCGAAGTGAAATGGCTGGAACGGCACGAAAATCCCGCACAGCAACAGGCCCGCGAGGTATTGCACAGGCAGCGTGCCGAGGGGATTTTCAGTGATGCGCTTTTGCATGATCGAACCGAACGTCATGCTCGCCAGCGCCAGCAGGCCGAAGACCATGCCGGCCAGCGACATCCCGGCCAGACCGATACCTTGGTAAACCACCATGATCAATCCGGCCAGCCCTAACGCCAGCCCGAACATCCGGCTGATCGATCGCTGCCGCTCCATGATCACCACGGTCAGGATCGGCTGCACGCCCATGATCGTCGCCATGACGCCAGGCGTGACTTTGAGGTCCAGGGCCAGCAGATAAAAAATCTGATAGGCCCCCAACAGCACCACACCCGTGGCCATCGCATACAACATCGGCTTGCCGCCCTTGGGCAGTTTCAGCTTGAGCAACGGCGTCAGCAGCGCCAATCCACAGAGGGCAATGGCGAAGCGAATGAGCAGAAAGGCAAAGGGTGACGCGTGGGCCAGCCCCCATTTGGAGAAGATCGCTCCGCTGCTCCACAGCAGAACGAACAGGCTCGTGGACGCCGCCGCGAGCGCGGTTTTTTTCGAAAGGGAAAACATGAATACCACCTGTAGTCAGGCAAAAAGCCAATCCAGCCGGAGCTGAAGTTCAGTAGGTTTTTTCAGGCGGGCGCGGGGAACAGCAAAACGAAGCTGATCAGCCCGAAACGCCGACGCCCGGCGGTGATACGACTGCGTACACCGGCGTGCTATGAACAGGTGGGGGGTAATGACTGATCCGCACAGGCTGCTGATTCCCGCACGGCACGACGCCAGCGTTGACCGCTGAATCGACTACCGCGTTGAGGAAGGAAGCTGGCATGGGCTGATCTTTTTTGATGAGTGGACGGCGGGTTGGAGAACACCGAGCGGCGACTATAACCAGTGGGTGACACAGATTGCAATGGACGAGTATCGAACGTAGTACAACCTGTAGCAGCTGGCGCAGCCTGCGTCCGGCTGCGAAGCAGTCGTGCATCAGGCGACACGGGGCTTCAGAAAAACCTCACTTTAAACTCTTGCGACTGCTTCGCAGCCGGACGCAGGCTGCGCCAGCTGCTACAAAAAGCGTGTTTTTAACCAAACAGCCAATACCCCAACGCCACCAACACCACTACTGCCAATACTGGCCGCAGCACTCGGTAAGCCTTGGGATGACGACGCTTCCACTGTTTGATCACGCCACTGAACCGGTCGCTGGAGTTCTTGCTCCAGGCGTACACCTGATTGATCCCGCCAACACGTTCGTCATCCAGGTTCTGCGGCGCCGTGGCGCGGCCGAGCCAGCCACTGATGAAACGGTTGATACGGGTCATGAAGCGATTACTAAGCGGTCGTTCGATGTCACAGAACAGGATCACTCGGGTCTTTTCGGTTTCATTCTTGACCCAGTGAACATAGGTCTCATCGAACATCACGTCTTCGCCGTCCCGCCAGGCGTATTCCTGGCCGTCGACGAAGATCCGGCAGCTGTCGGAATTAGGTGTCGACAGACCGAGGTGATAACGCAGGGAGCCCGCGAACGGATCACGGTGCGGGTTCAGGTGACTGCCCCCAGGGAGCAACGCGAACATCGCACCCTTGACGTTGGGGATGCCGCTGACGAGTGCCACGGTTTTCGGGCACAGGGCTTCGGCAGAAGGCAGTGGTTTGTCGTACCACTTGAGGTAGAAACGCTTCCAGCCCTTCTTGAAGAAAGAGCCGAAACCGGCATCGTTATTCTTTTCCGCGGCGCGAATATAGCCCTCGTCAAACAGGTGCATCGCTTCGTCACGGATGTCTTCCCAATTGTCCTTGAGCACGTCCAGCTCCGGGAATTTACTACGGTCCAGATAAGGTTTGGACGGCACGGCGGAGAACACATACATCAAGGCGTTGTAGGGCGCGAACAGAGCGGAGTGGTTGACGAACTGTCGCAGGACAGGCAATCGCGCCTTGCCGCGCAAATGCACATAGAGGGTGCTGCCCAAAAACAGCAATAACAGCGACGCCTTCGCGGCAAAGGAAAAGGTCATCAACAACTCCTTGAGAATAGGCAACTCTGCACTACGCCATTTACCCGACGTGGCAGCCGGCCATGATAATCACTACCGGCCGCGGGAAAAACCCACTTTATTCAACATTCAGTATTGAAGATTGCGTAACAAAGCACTTCATAACACGAGATTGCTGAACGGGGGCTGACCTGGGTCAGCCCCTTGCTACCCTCAATGCCGTCAGACGATCTGTAGCAGCTGGCGCAGCTGTGGGAGCAAAGCTTGCTCACGAAAGCGGTACTTCGTACGACCGGGAAACCAGGTCGCCCGAAATCGCGGGCAAGCCTTGCTCCCACAGGACGCAGGCTGCTACAAAAAGCACGTTTGCCTGCGCAATTTCTGATGGGCAGGTGTACTAGTTTCCTACGCCTGATTCTCCTGATCGGTGAACAGATCACTGAACAACATGCTCGACAGATAGCGCTCGCCAGAGTCCGGCAAAATCACCACGATCGTCTTGCCCTGCATTTCCGGCGTTTCAGCCAGTCTTACCGCCACCGCCATGGCAGCCCCGCAGGAGATTCCGCACAGGATCCCTTCTTCCTGCATCAGGCGCAGTGCCATGGCTTTGGACTCGTCATCCGTTACCAGCTCAACCCTGTCGACGATCGACAAATCCAGGTTTTTTGGCACAAAACCGGCACCGATGCCCTGAATCTTGTGCGGGCTCGGCTTGATTTCCTCACCCGCCAGCGCTTGCGTGATCACCGGGGACACGACCGGCTCCACGGCTACCGAGATAATGGGTTTACCCTGGGTATTCTTGATATACCGCGAAACGCCGGTAATAGTTCCACCGGTTCCAACGCCAGCCACCAGTACATCGACGGCACCGTCGGTGTCGTTCCAGATCTCTGGCCCGGTGGTTTTTTCATGGATGGCCGGGTTGGCCGGGTTCTCGAACTGCGCCGGCATGAAGTAAGTGGAGGGATTGCTCGCCACGATTTCGGCGGCCTTTTCAATGGCGCCTTTCATGCCCTTGGCCGGTTCGGTCAACACCAGCTCGGCACCCAAAGCCTTGAGCACCTTGCGGCGCTCGATACTCATGGACGCCGGCATGGTCAGCATCAGCTTGTAACCCCGTGCGGCCGCCACGAAGGCCAGGCCGATGCCGGTATTGCCGGAGGTAGGTTCGACGATGGTCATGCCGGGCTTGAGTTTTCCGGAGCTTTCCGCGTCCCAGATCATGTTGGCGCCGATCCGGCATTTGACCGAATAACCCGGGTTGCGCCCTTCGATCTTGGCCAGGATGGTCACGCCGCGCGGAGCGATCCGGTTGATCTGCACCAGCGGTGTATTGCCAATGGAATGGGCGTTGTCAGCGTAGATACGGCTCATGGCTGGGTCCTTGTACAGCGTTGAAATAGCGCTCAAAGGTAAGCCTGTTGCTCGTGGTCGTCCAGTCAGGTCGAACGTCCTGTAACAAGAACAGTCAATGGCTTTACATCGCCGGAGATTTGTCATCATGAAACGTCGTTACAGTTGGCCCTTGTGGTCCCTCGCAGGCCTCGTCGTACTGCTGATAGCGCTGCATATCGCCCTGCCCTATCTGGTGCGCGACTACCTGAACGACAAACTGGCGGACATGGGCGACTACCGTGGCCAGATCACCGACGTCGACCTGGCGTGGTGGCGCGGCGCCTACAAAATCAACGGGCTTAAAATCGTCAAGGTTGACGGCAAAGTCCCTGTACCGTTCGTCAATGCGCCGCTGATCGACCTGGCCGTAAGCTGGCACTCGCTCTGGTCCGATCACGCGGTGGTGGCCCAGGCGCAGTTCTTCAATCCCGAAGTAAACTTCGTCGACGGCGGTGCCAACAAACAGAACTCCCAGACTGGTCAGGGCACCGACTGGCGCGCTCAGTTGAGCAAACTGCTGCCGATCACCCTGGACGAAGTCCGGATCTACGACGGCAAGATCAGTTTTCGCAACTTCAACTCCAAGCCGCCGGTGAACATGAACGCGACCCAGGTGAATGCCAGCATCTACAACCTGACCAACGTGGTAGATAAGGAAGGCAAACGTGACGCTCGCTTTGAAGGCAAGGCACTGTTGCTCGGGCATGCACCGCTGGAAACCACCGCCACGTTCGACCCGTTAAGCAATTTCGAGGATTTCGAATTTCGCTTGCGGGCCAGGGACATCGAACTCAAGCGCATGAACGACTTTGCGTCGGCCTATGGCAAGTTCGACTTCAATGCCGGCCACGGCGATGTAGTGATTGAAGCCACGGCCAACAAGGGGCAACTCAAGGGCTATATCAAACCGTTGTTAAAGGACGTCGACGTTTTCAACTGGCAGCAGGATGTGGAGAACAAGGACAAAGGACTTTTCCGCTCGATCTGGGAAGCCATTGTCGGCGGCTCCGAAACCGTTCTGAAAAATCAGGTCAAGAACCAGTTCGCAACGCGCGTGCCGCTCAGCGGCAACGTGCATCGCCAGGACATCAGTGCGTTTGAGGCGTTTTTGCAGATTTTGCGCAACGGATTCGTCCAGGCGTTCAATGCCCGGTATGAGCGGCCGAAGCCGGAGGCGGGTTAAGGTTTGCGCGTGACGGTAGGTATTGCACCGCCCCGCGACAAGTCAAGAAGTGACGCGCCATTCAGAGACTGAATAAGCCGTCTGCGTTCACAGTCGACCGGCCTGCGAGTTATAGTCGGGCATCACAATGAATTCGCCCGCCCCGCCCTGCATCGTCCAGGTCGGCGTCACCGTTCGAGGATTACCCGATGAAGTTCGAAGGCACCCAGGCCTATGTCGCCACCGATGACCTGAAGCTGGCGGTCAACGCCGCCATCACCCTGGAGCGGCCACTGCTGGTCAAGGGCGAGCCAGGCACCGGCAAGACCATGCTCGCCGAGCAACTGGCCGAATCCTTTGGCGCCAAGCTGATCACCTGGCACATCAAGTCCACCACCAAGGCCCATCAGGGCCTGTACGAGTATGACGCGGTCAGCCGCCTGCGCGACTCGCAACTGGGCACGGACAAGGTCCACGACGTTCGCAACTACCTGAAAAAGGGCAAGCTGTGGGAGGCTTTCGAGTCCGACGAGCGGGTGATCCTGCTGATCGATGAAATCGACAAGGCCGATATCGAGTTCCCGAACGACCTGCTGCAAGAACTCGACAAGATGGAGTTCTACGTTTACGAGATCGACGAGACCATCAAGGCTAAGAAACGACCGATCATCATCATTACCTCCAACAACGAGAAAGAGCTGCCTGACGCTTTCCTGCGCCGTTGCTTCTTCCACTACATCGCCTTCCCGGATCGCACCACGCTGCAGAAAATCGTCGACGTGCACTACCCGGACATCAAGAAAGACCTGGTGAGCGAAGCGCTGGACGTGTTCTTCGACGTGCGCAAGGTGCCTGGTTTGAAGAAGAAGCCATCGACCTCCGAACTGGTGGATTGGCTGAAGCTGCTGATGGCCGACAACATTGGCGAAGCGGTGCTGCGTGAACGTGATCCGACCAAGGCCATTCCGCCCCTGGCCGGTGCTTTGGTGAAGAACGAACAGGACGTGCAATTGCTTGAGCGCCTGGCGTTCATGAGCCGTCGCGGCACTCGATAAGGGCCCACGCCATGCTGCTCAACCTGTTCAATGAAATGCGTGCTGCCAAGGTACCGGTCTCGGTGCGTGAGCTGCTGGACCTGATCAACGCGCTGAAACAGCGCGTGACCTTCGCCGACATGGACGAGTTCTATTACCTGTCCCGGGCGATTCTGGTAAAGGACGAAAAGCATTTCGACAAGTTTGACCGAGCGTTCGGTGCATATTTCAACGGCCTGGAAAAGCTCGACGATCACCTTCAGGCATTGATTCCTGAAGACTGGTTGCGCAAGGAGTTCGAGCGTTCCCTGACCGACGAAGAACGGGCCGCGATCCAGTCCCTGGGCGGTCTGGACAAGCTCATCGAAGAATTCAAGAAGCGCCTGGAAGAACAGAAGGAACGCCATGCCGGTGGCAACAAGTGGATCGGCACCGGCGGTACCAGCCCGTTCGGTTCCGGTGGCTTCAACCCGGAAGGCATTCGGGTAGGCGATGCCGGTAAACGCCAAGGCAAGGCGGTCAAGGTCTGGGATCAGCGCGAGTACAAAAACCTCGATGACTCGGTCGAGCTGGGCACGCGCAACATCAAGGTCGCGCTGCGGCGCCTGCGCAAATTCGCCCGCCAGGGGGCGGCGGAAGAACTGGACATCGATGGCACCATCGACCACACCGCGCGTGATGCCGGCCTGCTGAACATCCAGATGCGTCCGGAGCGGCGCAACACCGTGAAGCTGTTGTTGCTGTTCGACATCGGCGGCTCGATGGACGCCCATGTGAAAATCTGCGAGGAGTTGTTCTCGGCCTGCAAGACCGAGTTCAAGCATCTGGAGTACTTCTACTTCCACAACTTCATTTATGAGTCGGTGTGGAAGAACAACATGCGCCGCACGTCCGAGCGCACGTCGACCCAGGACTTGCTGCACAAGTACGGTGCCGACTACAAAGTGATCTTCATCGGTGATGCCGCCATGGCACCGTATGAAATCACCCAGGCCGGCGGCAGCGTCGAACACTGGAACGAAGAAGCCGGTTACGTGTGGATGCAGCGGTTCATGGAGAAGTACAAGAAGGTCATCTGGATCAATCCTTACCCGAAAGATACGTGGGGCTATACCTCATCGACCAACATCGTGCGGGACTTGATTGATGATCAGATGTACCCGCTGACGTTGCGGGGGTTGGAGGAAGGGATGCGGTACCTGTCCAAATAATCTTTGCCGTCCGTTCGGCCCCCATCGCGGGCAAGCCCGGCTCCCACAGGAATTGATGTCGTTCACAATATATGTGAGCCACCTTAAAACCTGTGGGAGCCGGGCTTGCCCGCGATGCCGTTAGCTATTCAGAAATCGATGCAGGTATTGGATCTGCTCCCGATGCGCCACGTCCTGCACCACCGGCCTTAACCGCACCTTCGCCCCCGGCAAACACTGCGCCAATCGCGCCAACGCCAACGGCGTCAATGCGCCTAATCGTGGATACCCGCCAATGGTCTGCCGATCATTGAGCAGCACAATCGGCTGGCCATCCGGCGGCACCTGAACGGCGCCGAGCGGGATGCCTTCGGAGATCATCGGCTTGCCCTGATACTCCAGCGCAGTCCCCAGCAAACGAATGCCCATCCGGTCGGCCCGGCTGTCCAGAGTCCAGGCATTGTTAAACGCGTCGAACGAACTCTGTCCACTGAACGCGCCAATCTGCGCACCCAGCACCAGATCCAGCGGACTGTTCTCGTTGAAGTCCGGCCGATGTGCCGAGGGCAATTCCCGCAGCAACAACAGCGAGCTCCCCCGATAACTCAACGGCGCACCCTTGGCCAACGCCCGCCCCATTGCGTCCAGCCCGCCAAGCGCCTCTCGAACCACGGTCGAGCTGCTGCCCAATACCTTCGGCGCATCGAACCCGCCCGGCGCCGCCAGATAAGCCCGAGCCCCAAGTAGCGTCCGAGTCAGTTGCAAGCGCTGACCTTTGTTCAGCCTGAAACTGCGCCATGGCGCCAGCGCCTCGCCATCCACCTGGGCGCCGAGGTCCGCTCCGGCAAGCGCCAGCACGCAATCCTCTTGCGCGACCACGGTAAACCCGCCGAGGGTGATTTCGATCACTGGGGCATCCAAGTCATTACCCAGCAGCCAGTTCGCCCAAGACATCGAACGCCAATCCAGCGCCCCGCCCTGTGTCACACCCAGATGCCGCACGCCGAACCGACCCGCGTCCTGCAACAGGCACAACGGTGTGCTCGCTTCAATCGTTAGACGGCTCATGCCTGTGCCTCCAGTGGCGTGTCATCGCCACCCAGGTTGAGGAACTCGGCATGACTGACCGCCTCGAAGCGCACCGTATCGCCCGGTTGCATCAGGCTGTAGCCATCGCGTTCACGATCGAACAATGTGGCCGGGGTACGGCCGATCAGGTTCCAGCCACCGGGCGATACGACCGGGTAAGCCGCAGTCTGCCGCTCGGCAATACCCACGCTGCCAGCCGCGACTTTTTTGCGTGGCGTATCCAGGCGCGGCGCCGCCAGCACTTCCTCGACCAGCCCCATGAAGGCAAACCCCGGTGCGAAGCCCAGGGCGAATACTTGATATTCATGCTCGCTGTGACGGCGGATGACGTCAGCTACCGCCAACCCGCTGCGTTGCGATAACAGGGTCAACTCCGGGCCGACGCTCAGGTCGTACCAGACCGGCAATACATGACAGGTGCCGCGGGTGCGCGCGTTGGGCGACAGATCGATCAACGCGGCACTGATCAACTCCCGGGCCTGGGACGGATTCAACGCACTGAGGTCGTAATGCACCATCAAGGTTGTGTAGGACGGCACCAGGTCGATCAGATGCCCGGCGAACGCCGTCCGCAGACTTTCGCTGGCCGCGAGCATCCACGGCATGTTGGACTCTGCGATCTCATCGAACAGACGGACCATCAGGCAATCCAGCGCCACCACTTCGACCCGCAGCTTCATGACGCACGCTGCTGATCGAGGGCTTCGCGGATACGTCGCACGGCAGCGACAGAACTGCTGTTGTCGCCATGAACGCAAAGGGTGTTGGCCTGCAGATGCAAGGCACTGCCATCGCTGGCGGTGAGGTCGCCGCCCCGGGCAATGGTCAGCGCCTGTTCGATGATTTTTTCCGGATCATGGTGCACGGCGCCTGGCTGTTGACGCGAGACAAGCCTGCCGCCGCTGTCGTAGGCGCGATCGGCGAACGCTTCGAACCACAGCGTGATGCCGTATTCATTGCCAAGCTGCTGCGCGACGCTATTGTCACGTGTCGCCATCAGCATCAGCGGCAGCGTCCGGTCATACGCGGCTACCGCCTGCAGCACCGCTCGCAATTGCGCGGGGTTGGCCATCATGTCGTTGTACATCGCGCCGTGGGGTTTGACGTAGCTCACCCGCCCGCCCTGAGCGCGACAAATGCCATCCAGTGCACCGATCTGGTAATGCAGGATGTCTTGCAGTTCCTCGGCGGTGTAAGCCATGGAACGCCGACCAAATCCCACCAGGTCCTGATAAGCCGGATGCGCACCGATCAGCACGCCATTGCTCACGGCCAGGCTGACGGTCTTGCGCATGATGCTCGGGTCGCCGGCGTGAAAGCCGCAGGCAATGTTGGCGCAATCAATGAAGGGCATGACCTCGGCGTCCAGACCCATGGTCCAGTTGCCGAAACTCTCGCCGATGTCGCAGTTCAATAGCAGGCGGCTCACGGTGAACACTCCTGTAGGCTTTATTCTTTTCAGATGCAGAGATTACTGCGCATCCAATTGCTTGCCACGTGTTTCCGGCAGACTCAATGCCGCGAGTATGACCACCCCGTAGGACACTGCCGCAAACGCTCCGATACCTACGCTCAACGGTACCTTCTGGCTGAGCAAGCCGATCAACAGCGGAAACAATGCCGCCAGCGCCCGGCCGATGTTGTAGCAAAAGCCTTGGCCCGAACCGCGAATCCGTGTCGGAAACAGCTCAGTGAGAAACGCCCCCATGCCGCTGAAAATCCCCGAGGCAAAAAAGCCCAGCGGGAAGCCCAGCCAGAGCATCACGCCATTACTGACGGGCAACTGGGTGTAGAGCAGCACAATGGTGAAAGAGCCGACGGCAAACAGGATGAAGTTTTTCTTGCGGCCGAGGATGTCCGTCAAATACGCGCTGATGACATAGCCGACGTAGGAGCCGACGATCACCATCGCCAGATAGCCGCCAGTACCAAGCACGCTCAAACCGCGCTCGTTCTTCAGAAAAGTCGGCAACCAGGAGGTGATGGCGTAGTAGCCGCCGAGTGCGCCCGTGGTCAGCACTGAAGCGCGGATCGTGGTGAACAGGATGCCCGGAGCGAAGATCTCGTAGAACTTAGCCTGATTACCCGGTTCCTGTTTGGCCTTGGCTTCGCGGTAGATTTCCGGGTCCTTGACCAGCCGTCGAACGAAAATCACGAAGATCGCCGGCACAATCCCCAGGATGAACAACGCGCGCCAGGCGTCCTCTGGCGGTAGTACCGAGAACAGCAGCGCATACAGAATCGCCGTCAGCCCCCAACCCAGTGCCCATCCCGATTGCACCATGCCCACCGCTTTGCCACGGTCCTTGGCGCGAATCACTTCGCCCATCAACACCGCGCCAGCGGTCCATTCGCCGCCGAAACCGAAGCCCATCAACGTGCGACTGATCAGCAGTTGTTCGTAGTTTTGCGCGAAGCCGCAGAGGAAAGTGAAGAAGGCGAACCACAGCACCGTCAGCTGCAAGGTGCGCACGCGACCGATGCGATCGGACAGTATCCCCGCCACCCAGCCGCCAATGGCCGAAGCGATCAAGGTACTGGTGTGAATCAGCCCGGCTTCACCGGTGGTAATGCCCCACATGGCAATCAGGGTGGGCACCACGAAGCTGAGCATCTGCGTGTCCATGCCGTCCAGGCCATAGCCGATCTTGCAGCTCCAGAAGGTGCGACGTTCCTGCTGATTGATGTTGTGATACCAGTCAAATGGTCCCGGGCGAGCCGTGGCCTTGGGGGTATCGAGCGTGTCGGGCGCACTCATGGCGAATCTCCGCGCAAATTTTATTGGTATTGTTCTGAGCCCCGACGACGCCTATCGTGGGAACCGGATGCGTCGATTTTTGGACGCTCGCCCCTACTGCGTCCAACTAATAAAAACCCGCCTTAGGCATAAGAAAAATTTATCCCCCGATTCAAGCCCGCGAGTTGATTCCATGAACTTGAAGTTTCTTGAGACCTTTGTCTGGGTTGCCCGACTCAAGAGTTTCCGCCTGACGGCAGACAAGCTGTTCACCACTCAAGCATCGATTTCCAGCCGGATCGCGGTGCTCGAAACCGAGCTTGGCGTGAAACTGTTCCTGCGCGATTCCCGCGGCGTCAGCCTGACGCCCGAAGGCCTTAAAGTGCTCGAATACGCCGAGCAGATGATGGACACCATGCAGGCGCTCAAGCACTCGATCGAGACCCGTTCCTGCAAAGTCGGACGGATCCGCATCGGCGTGATGGACACGGTGATTCACACCTGGCTCAGCCCGTTGGTGGCGCAGATGACGGACCACTATCCGCTGGTGGAAATCGAGTTGGTCGCCGATACCTCGCTCAACCTCTGCGATCAGCTGCAAAAAGGCTTCCTCGACGTGATCCTGCAAACCGACCTGCTGCGCCAGGAAAGCGTGCGCAGCCTGGAGCTGGCCAGTCATCCCATTGGCTGGATCGCGGCCAGCAACTCCCTCTACAACCGTGAGTACTCGGGCATCGCCGACCTCGCGCGGGAACGGATCATCACCTACTCGAAAAACTCCCACCCGCATCAGGACATTTTGAGCCTGATGCAGGCGAATGGGGTGATGGCACCGCGGCTTAACTGCGTGAATTCGGTGTCAGCCATCACCCGCTTGCTGCGGGACGGCTTTGGCATCGGCGCATTGCCGCCGGTGCTGGTCGCCGAAGAGTTGGCGCGAGGAGAACTGATCCTGTTGAACATCGATCAACGGCCGCCGAACCTGCAGGTGGTGGTGTCGTGGCGGGTGGGCGTGGAATGGGTCGAGGAGATTGTGGCGTTGTGTCAGCAGGTGCTGGAGGCGTATGCGCGGCAGGTGGGTGAAGGGTATGTCAGCTTGAGCAAACCGTTACTCAACGCATGAACAAATACCACCTGTAGCAGCTGGCGAAGCCTGCTGCTACAGGGATTTGGGTGTATCCGGGTGCAGTCTGGTTACAACCCCCGCACATCCCGATCTTCAATCGGCCGGCTCTGGCGCAGACGCTTGCCGCCCAGCACCACCCAGTCGATCAGGCGGAACAGGCATTCGATTCCGAACGACAGCAGCAAGGCGCCGCTCATGCCCCAGATCATCGCTTCCGGGGTCAGCAGAATCTGGTAGCTGTAGCCATTCCAGGTTTCCTTGCGGATATCCGGATCGGCGGCCAGGGCCACTTGCAGGACGCGGATGTACCACGGGCCCTGCATGGCCTGGAACTGTTTATCGAGGGCGATCTGGCGGGTGAGCAAGGTGCTCAGGCTGTCGGCGTCGCTGCGAAAAATCGGGTCTTCGCTGGCGCGGTAATGGGCGACCAATGCCTGCATGTCGCCTTTGAAAAACTGATTGGCGGTGCCTTGAAAACCGCTCAAGCCGGTCTGCGCCTCAATCAGATGCGCTTCGACGCGCTTGGCGTAATCGCTGATGAAACCCGGCACCTGCACGCCGATCAACAGGCCCGCCGCGAACAACACCAGTCGTACATAACTGAGCAACATCGGGACAGTCCTTATTCGGTCTTGCCCTGGCTGACGCATTCACCGCGTCGCCACAGGCTCCATTGGCCCGGTTCGTAACGGGTCCAGGTTTCGTTTTCGGTCAAGGGTTCGGTGGCAATCACGGTCACCACGTCGTTGGGCGTGGTTTCGGCCTGGAAGTCGACGATCACATCGACATCTTTCAAGCGCGCCGGGCCAAACGGTGCGCGACGGGTTATCTGGGCAAGTTTGGTCGAGCAGTAGCAAAACAGCCAGTCGCCATCACTGAGCAGGCAGTTGAAGACGCCTTTATTGCGGTATTCAGCGCAGGCGGCGACCAGGTCGGGCAACAGCTCTTCTACCTCGACCGGTTCAGGAAAGGCGGCGCGCACGCGGTTAAGCAAGTCACAGAACGCCGCTTCGCTGTCGGTATCGCCCACGGGACGGTAGAAGCTGGTGATCGGTTGGAAATCCGCCAATTGGCCGTTGTGTGCGAAACACCAGTTGCGCCCCCACAGTTCGCGGACGAACGGGTGAGTGTTGGACAGGCAGACCTTGCCGACGTTGGCCTGGCGAATGTGCCCGATGACCACTTCGCTCTTGATCGGATAGCGCTGCACCAGATTCGCCACTTCAGACTCGCAGCTCGCCGCCGGATCCTGAAACAAGCGCAATCCGCGACCTTCATAGAACGCGATACCCCAACCGTCACGGTGCGGACCGGTACGACCGCCGCGCTGCATCAGCCCGGTGAAGCTGAACACGATATCGGTCGGGACATTGGCGCTCATGCCCAATAACTCACACATGCTCGGTCTCTCGATGAAAAGCTGGGGCCAGTGTTACAAACGCGGTTCGACCCGCATACGCTGAGGGTTGCTCGGTAGCGGTGGACGACCGTAACGATCATCCCCGGCACCGCCGAACAGATGCTCGTCTTCAGGTTCTTCCGCCCGGGCAGCTTCCCGTGCAGCGGCGGCCTGTTCCTTGCGAGCGTTGGCGGCGCGCTCGATAGGGAAGCGGATAGCCACAAAGATGAGGTAGATGGCGAAGGCGATCATCCCGTACATGAACAGGTCGGAAATCGCCCGCCAGGCGTTATTACCGACTTTGAACATCAGGTCGAGGGCGGTAATGGCGATCGCCGGTGCAACTTTTTCCTTCACGGGATCAATAATGGTCGGGCTGAACAGCAACACGGCCACCAGCAGCCGCAGCGGCTCGCGTAGCCAGCGCCACATCCAGCGGGTCAGGCGCATCCACACCAACAGGCAGCCTATGGCGGCGAAGGCGTAGAGGCCCCAAGCGATCAGATAGTCGTTCTCGGTCATGGTGTCCATGGCAAGGGAGGCAAAGAGGCGCTTATAGTAACGACTTTTCACACATCAGGCTTGTCCATGTAGGAGCACAGCTTGCTCGCGATCGCGTCAGTCCAGTCGACATCGATTGTGAATGCCAGTGCGCAATCGCGAGCAAGCTTTGCTCCCACACCGCTGCAGGGCAGCAGACATTGCCTGTTGAGCCTTATTCCGTACAACGCCTTTGAGAGCCCTTCATGCCCCTATCCGCCAACGTTTCCGATGCACCCATAGCCCACAGGGCGAAAGGTTCCGACCCGTATGCCTGGTTGCAGGAGCGGGACACCGACGCGGTGCTCGATTATTTGAAGGCTGAGAACCGCTATCAGGAAGCGCAGACCGCCGATCAGGCCGTGCTGCGTGAAACCCTGTTCGAAGAAATCAAGGGCCGGATCCTCGAGACCGACCTGTCCCTGCCCTCCCCGTGGGGCCCGTATCTGTATTACACCCGCACCACCGCCGGCGACGAGTACGCGCGCCATTACCGCTGCCCGCGCCCGGCCGATGACGGCCTGCAGCTGGATGAAAGTCAGGAACAGCTGCTGCTGGACCCGAACGAACTGGCCAACGGCGGTTTCTTCTCTCTGGGGGCGTTCAGCATCAGCCCGGACCACCAGCGCCTGGCCTACAGCATCGATTCCACAGGCGATGAGGTGTACACGCTGTTCGTGAAGGAATTGTCCAGTGGCCGGGTCAGTGAGCTGGAATTCCAGGACTGCGATGGCAGCATGACCTGGGCCAACGACAGCCTGACGCTGTTTTTCGGCGAACTGGACGACACACATCGTCCGCACAAGCTGTTCCGCTATCGACTGGATGGCACTGCGGCCGAAGAAGTGTTCCATGAGACGGACGGTCGATTCTTCCTTCATTGCTACCGCTCGAGTTCCGAACTGCAATTGCTGCTGGCATTGGGCAGCAAGACCACCAGTGAAGTATGGGTCCTCGACGCCGCGCAGCCCCAGCAAGCGTTCACCTGTGTTGCACCGCGCGTGGAAGATCATGAATACGATGTCGATCACGGCGCGCTCGACGGTGAATGGACCTGGTTCATTCGCACCAACCGCGACGGGATCAACTTTGCGCTGTATCGCGCCGTCGATACCGGCGTTGCACCGACCGAGGCCGATTGGCAGAAACTGATCCCGCACAGCGATACCACGATGATCGACGGCATGAGCCTCAACGCGGGGGCCTTGACCCTGAGTCTGCGCGAAGGCGGTTTGCCCATCATCGAGGTGCACCCGCAAGACCTGCCAAGCTACCGCGTCAACCTGCCGGATGCAGCCTACAGCCTGCATGTACAGAACAGCCTGGAGTTCGTCAGCGAGCGCATCCGCCTGCGCTATGAAGCGTTGAACCGACCGGCGCAAATCCGCCAGCTGGAACTGGCGAATGGCGAGCAGAAAGTCCTCAAGCAAACCCCGGTACTGGGTCCGTTCGATGCCGATGCCTACGTCAGTCAGCGCCTATGGGCGACCGCGCCCGACGGGACGCAAGTGCCCATCAGCCTGGTGGTGAAACGCGAAGCGCTGGGCAAACCGACACCGCTTTATCTCTACGGCTATGGCGCTTACGGCGAAAGTCTCGACCCTTGGTTCTCCCACGCACGCCTGAGCCTGCTGGATCGCGGCGTGGCGTTTGCGATTGCGCATGTGCGCGGCGGCGGTGAACTGGGCGAAGCCTGGTATCGCGCGGGCAAGCAGGAACACAAGCACAACACCTTCAGCGACTTCATCGCGTGTGCCGAACACTTGATCGCCAACGGCTACACCACCGCCCCGCAACTGGCGATCAGTGGCGGCAGCGCGGGTGGCTTGTTGATCGGTGCGGTGCTCAATCAACGTCCGGATCTGTTCGGCGCGGCGATTGCTGAAGTGCCGTTCGTCGACGTGCTGAACACGATGCTCGACCCGGACCTGCCGCTGACCGTCACCGAATACGACGAGTGGGGCAATCCCGAAGAGCCGGAGGTTTACGAGCGGATCAAGGCTTACGCTCCGTATGAAAACGTCACCGCCCAAGCCTACCCGGCGACACTGGTGATCGCCGGCTACAACGACAGCCGCGTGCAGTATTGGGAAGCGGCCAAATGGGTAGCCAGGTTGCGCGCGACCAAAACCGACACGAATCCGCTGTTGCTCAAGACCGAACTGGGCGCCGGGCATGGCGGGATGAGCGGTCGCTATCAGGGATTGCGTGACGTCGCGCTGGAATACGCATTTGTCTTCAAGGTGCTGGGGATTGCCTGAGTAAAATTGGCCCGGCGTGCGGGTCTTAATACCCGCACACCAAGCCCTGCCTGACGCAACCCCTGTAGCAGCTGGCGAAGCTGTGGGAGCAAAGCTTGCTCGCGAAAGCGATATTTCGTACGACCGGAAATCCAAGTCGTCCGAATCGCGGGCAAGCCTTGCTCCCACAGCTTCGCCAGCCGCTACAGAGTTGTGGTATTCAGCATCATCGGTGTCGGCCAGGCCTGAACCCGCAATAAAACCCGATAAAGACGCAACGACATGTCAGAAAACACTCAGTTGAACAACGAAATCCGCTACTGGCTGATGGATTGCGGCCTCTTCGATCACTTGCTTCCAGCGGACTTCGCGGCGGCGTCCGGCTACTTCAGCATCAGTACCGTCCCCGAGGGCGAGGTGATTTTCCAGGAGGGCGATGCCGGCAGCTTCATGTGCATCATCCACAGCGGCCAGGTGGCCGTGCAGAAGACCAACAGTGACGGGCAAGCCGTGACCATGGCCACCTTGCGCAGCGGCCGGGCGTTCGGCGAAATGGCTGTGCTGGATGGTGAACGCCGCTCGGCCAGTTGCGTGGCGGCGAGCGACTGTCAGTTGCTTAACCTGGGCAAGGATTCGCTGGAGAAGATGCTCAACGATTCGCCAAAAATCGCCGCCAAGATCATCCGCGCCCTGGCCGTTTCGCTTTCCAAACGCCTGCGCATGGCGGATGGACAACTGCTGTCCCAGCAAATTTAACCGCCAGGGGATTTGATCCTGGTGTTGTTCTGCTCGAGCCCCGGCAAGGTCTGGTCCTTGGGCGGATTGGGCATTTCGATCCGAGGCAACAAGGGCGCGCTGCCACTGCCAGGACCGGCCCTCGGCACACTGGTCGGGGTAATCTGCGGGTACGGTGTGGGTGTCGCGGTGCCGGGCGAACCGGACATCGGCGTGGGACTGGTGGGAATGACTTGCAGCTCCTGGGCCTGCACTGCAGGAATCGAGAGCGCGGCCAAGGCAATGACCGTTAGAATGGTGCGCTTCATCAATGGCTCCGTTAGCCTTGTTGTCTATTTGCAGGCTACTCCCAACTGCGCGTGTTTGCCCTCCCCAATGCCCATTCTTCTCAAGAGAGCCTCATGAAACGTTTCGTACTGCTCGACACCACTCCGATTCCTGAAAATGGCGGTGCCCTGTGCCTGTTCGAATACGGTGAGGATTTCGTCATCAAGATCCAGGGCGGCGATGGCGGGCAGCTGATGAATACCCGCATGCACGGTTCAGAAGATGCCCTGGCGGAGATTCCCTGCCGCAAGGTCGCCGGCCGGCCGGACTCGCGGGTGTTGATCGGTGGTCTGGGCATGGGCTTCACCCTCGCCTCGGCCCTCAAGCACCTGGGCAAAACCGCAGAAGTGGTGGTCGCCGAACTGGTGCCCGGTGTCGTTGAATGGAACCGCGGACCGCTCGGCGAGAAGGCCGGCAACCCGCTGCTCGACCCGCGCACCGTCATCCGCATGGAAGACGTGGCCAAGGTCCTGCAAGCCGAACCCCAGGGCTTTGACGCGATCATGCTCGACGTCGACAACGGCCCCGAAGGCCTGACCCAAAAGGCCAACAGCTGGCTGTACTCTGCGGGTGGGTTGAGTGCCTGCGCCAAGGCACTGCGCCCTAAAGGCGTGCTGGCCGTCTGGTCGGCGAGCGCCGATCGGCAGTTTTCCGACAAACTGAAAAAAGCCGGCTTCAAGGCCGAGGAAGTGCAGGTCTTCGCCCACGGAAACAAAGGCACCCGCCATACCATCTGGATTGCCGAGAAGCTCAAGGCCTGAGCTAAACTCCCTCTATAACCGTCATTAGTCTTTCTACAAAGGTGAACCCATGAGTTCGTCAACGCCTCCAACCAACACGTCGAAGTTGGACCGCATCCTTGCCGATAACCAGCGCGACAAGGAAATGGGTTACCGCGACAAGGCTCTGAAGATGTACCCGCACGTGTGCGGCCGCTGCGCCCGTGAGTTTTCCGGCAAGCGCCTGAGCGAACTGACCGTGCATCACCGCGACCATAACCATGACAACAACCCGCAGGATGGTTCGAACTGGGAGTTGCTGTGCCTGTATTGCCACGATAACGAGCACTCGCGCTACACCGACCAGCAGTATTTCAGCGAGGGGTCGTTGGGCTCGCCGAAGATTGCCAAGGCGACGCATAACCCGTTTGCTGCTTTGGCCGGGTTGATGAAGAAGGAAGATTAATATCTTCAGTGCCTGGGCGGGCCCTATCGCGAGCAGGCTCGCTCCTACAGGGGATCTTTTGTGACCAGGATATTTGTGAACACTGAAGATCCATTGTGGGAGCGGCGGTGCGACGATTCGACTTGCCCGCGATGGGGGCAGGCCTGACACCGCCAATCTCAAACCAAACACCCCTCCCCCAATCCCCGTATAATCGCCGTTTTTCCCCGAAGGCACCCCGCTCGTGGCAGACAAACGGTACAGCTGCATTGGTTTGTATAACCCCAAATCACCGGAAAACGTCGGTTCGGTCATGCGCGCCGCCGGCTGCTATGGCGTGGCCTCAGTGTTCTACACCGGCAAGCGTTATGAACGTGCCGCCGACTTCGTTACCGACACCAAACGCGTCCATTACGACATCCCGCTGATCGGCATCGATGACCTGAAGAAAATCCTGCCGCTCAATTGCGTACCGGTCGCCGTGGAACTGGTCGAAGGCGCCCGCCCGCTGCCCGAGTACACCCACCCGGACCGCGCGCTGTACATCTTCGGCCCGGAAGACGGCTCGCTGGATAAAGAGATTCGCGACTGGTGCGAAGACGTGGTGTACATCCCGACTACCGGCTGCATGAACCTCGCTGCCACGGTCAACGTCGTGCTCTATGACCGCATGGCCAAGGGCCTGAATACCCGTTCGGGGCCGAAATTCCGCTGAATCGCCGCACATCCAATGGAACAAGCCGGCCGCTTCGGCAGTCAGCTTAATTATCTATTCTTGAAGCAGCCATTTCCGCCAGGAGACAGATCATGAGCGAACTCAAACGCGTAGAACGCATCGAATCCACCCCGTTCCAGACCTACCCGGACCAGAACGTCCATGGCTGGGAGCGCATCGGTTCCCTCGCCGGCGGTGTCGTGATGATGGGCAAGGGCCTGCGCCGTGGCGGTATTTTCGGTTTGATTCAAGTGGCGATTGGCGGCGTGGCGCTGGCACGTGGCATTACCGGGCACAGTTCGGCCAAGAGCCTGCTGGAAAAAAGCCGTCAGGACATGAACAACGTGCGGGCGAAGATTGAGCGGGCCGGGGAAGAGTTGAGCCGTTTGAAGGCGAATGCCGAGGCGGCGACCAGTACCGCGACGGTGACCGGGAATGATTCGTTGAAATCCCCTAAAACCGGGGTTTGATTTTTCAAGATCAAAAGATCGCAGCCTGCGGCAGCGCCTACAGAGGTCTCGAGTACACCCTGTAGGCGCTGCTGCAGGCTGCGATCTTTTGGTTTTTACTCAAGCAACTCGCTATCGAGGACCTTGGAAGGTTCGCCGATGACGCTTTCGGCAAGTTGTACAAATTCCTTGGTGTCGACACTCTCCAGACGCATCGCCCCGCGCAGCACATCATCCAGCGAACGCTTGTTGCGCGTCTTGATTCGGATCTCCTGATCCAGCTCACTCAGCAGCAATACCGCTTTGCCGACTTGTGCCGAATTGACCTGTTCACCCCTCAAGGTCGAGACTTTCTGGCTATCCCTGGCCAATTTCTTCTGCAAGCTCGCATACCGCTCATCACTCATGCCACCGGCGCGCCGCACCAGTTCGATGGCGTAATACTCGGCAAACCCCTCACTGATCCAGTCGCTGCGCTGCTTGTCGTTGATGCGCCCGAACACCTGGGCCAACTCGCGCACCAGTGCGCTCGAGCCATTTTCGCTGACCAGCGGCAGACGCGTGTTCAGGTAGATCGACTCCCGCGCGGCAAGGCTGCCGCGCCACATCGGGTCGTTGGCACCAACGATCAGCAGTTTGCTGGGATGACGGGGAAATACAGCCTGTACCTGCGGCCAGACAAACGTCAGCAACGTCAGCACATCCATGCGCCGCATGCCCTGCCCGAGAGGCGAAGCAACCGTCACTTCGGTTTCCCCCAGGCGTGTGCGGCGCGTGCCGAGGTGGCCGGCGAGCATCCAGCCCGTGGGCCGGTCAAACAGCCGGGAGACGTTATCGATGCGGAATTTGTATTTGCCGATCCTCGGCCAGGAGGTTTCTACGCTTTTCCAGCCGTTGGGCAATTCGAATTCAAGGCGCGAAACCAGTTCGATACCGTCCTGCTGATCGAGCTTCGCGGCGGGAACCAGATCATCGCCGCGCATCAGTGCCCAGGTCGGCGTCATGCGCGTGTCGAAGCTGCCACTCTTGCGCCCGTGGCTGATGCGCACGCGGTAGGTCAGGCTGGCCTTGTCCGCAGTGGGGCGCCAGACGCCACGCGTGTGCTTGCCAGGGCTGAGCTGCCATTGGCCATCGGCCTTGAAATCGCTGTAATGGCTGCCATCACCGAGATCGAAATCCAGACTGCGAACCGCCGAGCCTTGCGCCAGGGTCAACCGCACCTCCGCCTGATCACTTTGCGGCAGCAGGCGTACGTGATAATCCAGATCGACCTTCTTCGCCGCCCATACGGACGAACTCAGGGCCAGTAGCCCAACCGCCAACGCCAGCCGCAATCCCACAGCCATACACCGTCTCCTTTTGTGGCGAGCGAGCTTGCTCACGCCGGGCTGCGTAGCGGCCCCAAATCCTTCTGACCACTGCCCACTGTGTGGGTGCTACGCACGCGAGCGCCAGCCCCCTCGCCACCCAGTCAATAGCAATGAACATTAACCCGCGCGAAAAATCAGATGGTCTTCCCAATCGTCCTCGGCCACGCTGCCTTCGGCGAGCATGCGTCCCGATTGTGAAATTCGTTCGTGGTGCACCGCATCGCGATCACCGCTCACCAGGTGATGCCAGAATGGCAGGTCCTTGCCTTCACTGACCAGGCGATAACCGCAAGTGGGCGGCAGCCATTTGAACTCGTCGGCCTTGCCCGGCGTGAGCTGGATGCAGTCCGGCACAGACTCGCGGCGATTGGGGTAATCACTGCACTGGCAGGTTTTCAGATCCAGCAGTTTGCAGGCGATTCGGGTGTAATAAACGCTGTTGTCGTCTTCGTCTTCGAGCTTTTGCAGGCAGCACAGGCCACAACCGTCGCACAGCGATTCCCATTCCTGCTGATCGAGTTGATCGAGGGTTTTGTGTTTCCAGAACGGTTCGACGGGGGTGGCCATGGGTTCGAGCATCGACATCAGGTGGTGAAAAGGCCGCCAGTCTAGTGCGCGCAGCCACTTGGGCCAAGCATTGGCGACTGCCGGTAGATCGGGACTTGTCAGCCAGGGCGCCGCCAAGTAGTTTTGCGATTCGCATCGAGCCAGATCTGCGTGCCATTAACGCCCGACCGCGTTGCATTTAGATGAAGTGCCTGGCTCACGAGAAACCTCATCGCCCAGCCCAACTGCGCCCGCCGGTTTTCATTCGATTTTCTGACTCACACGTAGCAAGGAATCTCTGCATGAGTAACAACCCTCGCGTTGCCGATTACGTCATCCACCCACAGTTCACTGATCGCTGGTCGCCCCGTGCCTTTACCGGCGAAGCCATTCCTGAAGAAACCCTGCTGAGCTTCTTCGAAGCCGCTCGCTGGGCGCCGTCGGCTTACAACTCTCAGCCGTGGCGTTTTCTGTACGCCCGTCGCGACACGCCAAACTGGGAGCGTTACCTGGGTCTGCTGAACGAATTCAACCGGGGTTGGGCGCAACATGCGTCGGCACTGGTGATCGTCATCTCGAAAACCACCTTTACCGCACCCGGCGCTACCGAAGAAACGCCAGCCTTGTGGCACACCTTCGACACGGGTTCGGCCTGGGGCCATCTGGCGCTGCAGGCGAGCATCAGCGGCTGGCACACCCACGGCATGGCCGGGTTTGATCAGGAACTGACCCGCAAGGAGCTGAACATTCCCGAGGGATATTCGCTGCATGCGGCGGTGGCGGTGGGCAAGCTGGGTGACAAGTCGACCCTGGCGGACTACCTGCAGGCGCGTGAAGTACCAAGCCCGCGTCGTCCGTTGAGCGAGCTGGTTGCCGAGGGTGATTTCAGCCTTTAAAAACAAAAGATCGCAGCCTTCGGCAGCTCCTACAGGGTCATGCATACACCTGTAGGAGCTGCCGAAGGCTGCGATCTTTTCGGGTGCAACTCAATACCCGCGATCGAAATCCACTTCCCCGCGCAACGCTTCGCCCGCCTGATACGCCCGCAGGTTTTCGACAAACAGATTCACCATCATCGAAGGCGAAGTCGGTGCCGAGCTGTGCCCGGTCAGCAACAACCCCCACGCCGTCCAGAACGGATGCCGTTGCGGCAGCGGTTCCTGACGGCATACATCGATCACGGCGCCGGCCAGATGCCCTTCTTTCAAGGCTTCCACCAGGTCTGCATCGACCACCGCCACGCCGCGTCCGACGTTGATGAACAAGCCGGTTGGCTTGAACAGTTTGAACAGCGCAGCGTCGTACAGGTCGTGAGTATTGGGGGTGTTTGGCAGCAGGTTGATCACGTAATCCACTTCACCGACCAAGCGCGGCAAGTCCGCCAGCACGCCCACTTGCTTGAACGGGGCCTGCTCGCGAGCCTCGCTGGCGATGCCGTAGAGCTCCACACCAAACGGCTGCAGAAACTGCGCCACCGTCTGGCCGATGTCGCCCGTACCGACGATCAATACCTTGCGACCTGCCAGGCTCTGGCCCTGGCGGTTATCCCACTTGCGCTCGACCTGGCTGACCAGCCGCGGCAGCACTTCACGCTCGTGGCCGAGCATGTAGGTGAGAACGTATTCGGCCATGACCTGGCCAAAAATCCCTACCGCGCGAGTCAGGCGATAGTGGCGTGGCAAGCCGTCGGCCAGCAACGGCGTGATGCCCGCCCAGGTCGATTGCAGCCATTGAGGTTCATGCCCCTGACGCAACAGGGTGGCCAGCAGATCCGGCTGTCCGAGCCAGATCGGGCAATCCGCCGCCAGGCCGGCCAGTTCGGCAGAATCGCCGCTGGTCAGTACTTCCAGCTCAGGCGCAGCCTGACGCAACAGTTGGGCATACACGGGGTGGTCGTGTTCAGCAATCAGAACGCGCATGGTTCAAACCTTTCAAAAGCAGCGCAGACGACCGTCGGCGGAGTCGTGCTCCGTCATCGCGGCCATTGGCAAGAAATTCAGTTTCAGTCTTTCAAGAGAGGGCGATTCACAGGTGATGTGAAGCGCCCCAGCCGATCACATCGGATCGTTGCGTCGCAGCAACTCTTCCGGCAGGTGTTCGATGTACTCGTCCTCAGCCGGCGGCATCTGCAGGTGGTAACCCTGCTTCTCGAGATTCTCCAGGACCACGGTGATGTCCTCACGCGACAATTTTCGCTCGGGGGTCAACACCAGGTCGAACGCGTGATGGGGTTTGCCGAAGGCGGCCATCAGCGATTCCGGGACACGCTCCAGTGCATCGCTTTTGAGCACATAGAGGTACATCTCGTTTTTTTTCAGGCTTCGGTAGATGGAGCAAATACGTTTCAAGGCTGTTCTCCGGGGGTGGCCAGGCTGTCGAGCAGCGCTTGGCCCATCAATTCGCGGCGCCAGCCACGCAGCGAATCAGGCAATTGGTAAGGACCATTGGGGTAGCCGCTCTTGAGCAGCGCTTCCAGGGTTTTCTTGCGCAGCATCAATTCCGGCGCGATGTTCAGACGCTCGGCTTCGGCCTGACCGATCGCCCGCAGCTGCTTGATCAGCGCAGCAGCATCCACCGGCAACGGCTCAGGCACGGCGGGCGGCCACTGATCAGGCGACACACTGCCAGAGCGCTTGATCAGATCAAGCAGAAACTCGCCATCCTGACGCACGGTACGCGGGTGCATGTCTTCGATCTTCCCCAGGGCACCGAGGCTATCCGGCTGGGTACGCGCCAACGGCCACAGGGAATGCTCGCGCACGATACGGTTGCGCGGCAGATCGCGGGCGCGGGCTTCGCGCTCACGCCAGGCGCACAGTTCACGCAATACGGCGAGTTGGGCGCGGGACAGTTTCCAGGCCAGCTTCGCTTCGCGGTAGACCTCGTACGGGTCCACCTCGCGGCGCAGATTGGCGACCAGTTCAGCGCCGTCTTCCAGCACCCAGTTGTACTTGTCGTCAGACAGCTTCGGACGCATACGTACGAAAACTTCCGCCAGGTGCAGGGCATCTTCGGCGGCGTAGCTGATCTGGGTGTCGGAAAGCGGACGTTGCAGCCAGTCGGAACGGGTTTCGCCCTTGGGCAGGTCGATGCCGAGCACTTCCTGCACCAACCGCGAATAGCCCATGGAGAACCCGAGGTTCAGGTACGCAGCGGCCAGCTGGGTGTCGAACAGCGGAGCCGGCAGACTGCCGGTCAGGCGCAGCAACACTTCGAGGTCTTCACTGCACGCGTGAACGACTTTGACCACGGCCGGGTTTTCCAGCAACGCGGCCAGCGGCTGCCAGTTGTCGATGGTCAGCGGGTCAATCAGGTAAGCGCGTACGCCATCACCGATCTGCAGCAGGCCTGCAATCGGATAAAAGGTGTCGACCCGCATGAATTCGGTGTCGAGGGCAACGAATGGCAGTTTCTGCCACTCGGCGCAAAACTGACCGAGGCTATCGTTGTCGCGAATCCAGTGAATATCGATGGCCACACGGCTCTCCCTTGAAGAATGGCGCGCAGTATATATCGCGACCGGCGATTTCCGCGCATCCACTGAACAAGAGCTTTAGCGAAAAGACTCACCTTGCAGCAAGAAATGTCTGACAGGCGGGCGTTAACTAGCCTTACGAAGGACGTAGACCCGCATCCCCATGCAACCGGGCAGATAGTCCTGATGACCGAGGATGCGCAAACCGGCTTCCTTGAACTGGGCTTCAACCTCGGCCCGGCTGACCGGTCGTTGTGCGGGTAAGACCTGCGAACGGGATCGCAGCCACTTGAATCGGGCTTCGACCCGCACTGCGACAATGACCGTATCGCGGCCGACCCGATGAAACTCCTTGAGCATGGCCAGCCGATACTCGGCACCGTCGATGTGCTGAAACAGTTGCATGCAAAAAATGCTGTCGACCGCGTTCGCTGACAAGCCAATCGAAAACGCAGAACTCTGAAACGTCTTGATCCGTTTGAGCACGTCGTGCGGATGATGGGTCTGGGCGTGATTGAGCATGTCCTGGGACGGATCGCAGGCAAGAATCACCCGGTTGGCATGTTCGGCCAACACTGGCCAGAACCGCCCCGCACCGCAGGCCACATCCAGGATCAACCCCGGTTCGCCCGCCACTTTCAACGCGTGACGCACCAGTTGCCCGGAGCGCCAGAACGTCAAACGCTCCGCCAGGCCACGCGGTTGCGCCTGTCGGCAGACGCGGGCATGTTCCTGGTCGTAGCGCCGGGCGAACTCAAGCTCGACAGCAGAGGGTGGCAACACGGACATGTGCATGACTCTTCGGGAAATAAGTACCGGCCGCCGATCAGCGGCCGTCGCGTGAAAAAAGGTCGAGCGCTTACTCTTTGGCCAGCACGCCATCGATCACGGCGCCGCGGCAACCGGCGAACATATCCAGGTCCTGGTTGTAGACCTTGCTGCTGACTTCCAGCAGCCCGAGCATCGAATGGAACAGGTTGTCCTGGCTCAAGGGTTTTTCCCGACTCAGTTGCAGGCAATGGGTATCTACCGAGAACGACTTTTGATAACTGTCGGAGAACCAGGCCAGCATCGCCACGCGCTTCTGTTGTTCCGGCGCCAGCATGTAAGGCGTGCCGTGAAGGAACAGGTTGTACTCGCCCAGGGATTCTCCGTGGTCCGACAGGTAGAGCATGGCGGTATCAACTTTGTCCTGGTTGCTACGCAGCACATCAATCAGCGACGACAGCACATGGTCGGTATAGACCAGCGTGTTGTCGTAACCGTTCACGATACTTTCGCGACTGCAATTGTTCAGCGCATTGCTCTCACAAACCGGTGTAAAGCGTTCGTACTCTTTCGGATAGCGCTTGAAGTATTCCGGACCGTGACTGCCCATCTGGTGAAGGACCAGCACGGTGTCCTTGTCCAGGTTGTCGATGAAATGCTGCAGCCCCTGCAACAGAATCTCGTCGCGACATTCGCTATTGGCGCACAGCACCGGGTCTTTCAGATTACTCACATCATCAAGGGTGACGCGGTCGCACGTACCCTTGCAGCCGGATTGATTGTCACGCCAGATCACGTCAAGGCCCGCCCGTTTGAGCACGTCCAGCAGGCCTTCCTCGTTTTTCGCCTTGCTGGCGTTGTAGTCCTTGCGGCCCATATTGGAAAACATGCAGGGCACCGAAACGGCCGTTTCCGTACCGCAGGAATGCACATCGGTGAAGGCGATCAGACCCGGCTCTTTATCCAGTGTTGGCGTGGTGTCGCGGTCGTAACCCAGGATGCCGAAGTTTTCTGCACGAGCACTTTCACCCACCACCAGCACGGTCAGGGATTTGCGCCCATGGGTCTCCCAGGCCGGATTGCGCTGGGCGTCTTCGCCAATCTTGACGAAGGGTTGCCGTGCCGACACGACTTGCTCACGCAGAAAGCCCACTGACGCACCGATATAGTTACTCGGTACGACCATCAGGCGCAATTCATGGTGATTGCGAAACAGTGAAGACAAGCCTTGGTAGTTAATCAGCGCGACACCGCCGATGACCGCAATCGACGCAACGCTGACCAGCACTTTACTGACTAACTCGCGGTGCCAACGGCGGTAATTAACCGGAACTTTCCATAACAACCAGGACGGCAAAACACCGAGAAAGGATATATAAGCCAGCAACTTTACCGACAGTAAGTCACGCACTTCCGTCGCATTGGTTTGTGCAAAGTTACGCAACATACCGATATCCATCAGTACGCCATATTGGCTCATGAAGTACGCCACGCCAGCACTGCACATAAAGATCAGTGTCAACACGGGTTTCAATACCGGCCTGAAAGCCAGCAGGGTCAATACGATGTTGAAAGCCGCCAGGATCATCACCCCGAACGCCACGCGCATCAGGACGCCCTGAGCGTCTGAGGTGGTGATGTCGAACAGATGCTGCCAGAGCACGACATTGCAAGCCGTTAACAAAAACGCGCTGGCAATCAGAGTCACCCACTCGGGGCGAACGGCTTTTAACTTCAACATGATGGTTGGCTGTTCCTGAAAGAAGTGCCTGCGGTAAATGTGAAAATTTCATTTACCGCGACAACACTAACTTTAGGCAGCCAACCATCAATTTTTTGTGAAAAAGAAGCCAACAATTAGTTGACTGATGGCACTAGGCCAAAACTTTTAACTTATTTGAGAACGGTTCAGCTTTTGTTCAGGCTTGATGTAAGTACCAACGCCAATCCTGCTCCCCTACCTCGCCCATGAACTGCCGATACTCGGCACGTTTCACCGCCAGGTAAACACCGAGGAACTCGCCGCCGAATGCTTCACGCGCCCACGTCGAACCTTCGAGTGCCCGCAAGGTGGTCAGCCAATCGGTCGGCAGCAGTTCCGTTGCCTGGGCGTAACCGTTGCCCTCCACTGGCGCACCTGGGTCGCGTTGTTCACGAATGCCTCGATGAATACCGGCCAGAATCGCTGCAGCGGCCAGATAAGGGTTGGCGTCGGCCCCACAGATGCGGTGCTCGATGTGGCGCGAGAACGCCGGCCCGCCAGGCACGCGCAAACTGACGGTGCGGTTGTCCACGCCCCAGGTGGCCGCCAGCGGCGCATAGCTGTTGGTCTGGAAGCGGCGGTAGGAATTGGCGTTCGGGCAAAACAACAGCAGTGAGTCGAGCAAGGTGCTGAGCATTCCGCCGACCGCGTGTTTAAGCAGCGGCGTGCCGTCCGGGGCTTCGCTGGCGAACAGGTTGTTCCCGTCCTTGTCCGCCAGGCTGACGTGCATGTGCATGCCGGTGCCAGCGAGGTCATCGAAGGGTTTGGCCATGAAGCACGCGGTCATCCCGTGTTTGTGCGCGACACCCTTGACCAGTCGCTTGTAACGCACCGCTTCGTCCATCGCCTGCAAGGCATCGGTACGGTGTTCGAGGGTGATTTCCACTTGCCCCGGTGCGTACTCGGAGATCGCCGTGCGGGCGGGAATGCCCTGAAGTTTGCAGGCACTGTAGAGGTCGGCCAGGAACGGCTCGATCTGCTCCAGTTCGCGCAGGCCATACACCTGAGTGCTGCGCGGGCGACCACCATCGACGTCTCGCGCAGGTTGCGGACGACCGTTGCTGTCGCGTTGCTGATCCAGCAAATAGAACTCTAGTTCCGCGGCCATGACCGGGTAGTAACCGTCGGCCTGCAGGCCTTCGATGACCTTCGCCAGTAAATGCCGTGGATCGGCAATGGTCGCCGGCATGCCCTCTGTCGGGTGCATGCTGACCTGCACCGCCGCCGTCGGGATCAAACGCCACGGCATGCGCGTCAAACTGCCACTGACCGGGTATGCCCGACAATCGATGTCGCCCACGTCCCACACCAGGCCGGAGTTTTCAACGTCATCGCCATTAATGGTCAGTCCCAGAATGGTGCTCGGCAACGGCCGCCCGCTGTCGTACACCGCCAGCAGTTCATCGCGATGGAGCAACTTGCCCCGGGGAACGCCGTTGTTGTCGAGGATGAACAGCTCGAACATCTCGATATCCGGGTTCTGTTCCAGAAAGGTCAGGGCTTCTTGTTTCGTGGCGAAGGGAGTCGTGGCACTGCTCATGGACATTCTCTATGTTTGCGTTTCAGGCGAGCGCGCAGGCTATGCCCGGAAGATCTCGAGGAAAAGCTCAAGACCTGTAGGAAAAATCAACGGCAAACGCAGGAGTCCGGTGGGCGCGCGTGGCGGCAGTGCCACAGCGCCCAGAAGGCTAGATCGGATGGAAGTGTGACGGCGCAACCGTCCATAGAAGAGACCGCAGAGAACAGATGACCAGAAGCGTCACACGGGTGGTTGCGTCGTTCAATCGGCATTTGAAGAACTTTGGGTGCTGATTGGCTAAACAATCAAAAGCCACTGCGCCCTGTAGCCGCTGCCGAGCCTGCGTTATGGCGTTATGACGTTGTGGCGTTGTTGCGTTGTTGCTTTGTTGCTTTGGTGCTTTGGTGCTTTGGTGCGTCGTGGCTTTGTGTAGCAGCTGCCGAGCCTGCGAGGCTGCGTTCGGCTGCGAAGCAGTCGTGAAATCAGACGATGCGTAATTCAGGTGGATCGCGTCGCCTGGGTTGCGACTGCTTCGCAGCCGAACGCAGCCTCGCAGGCTCGGCAGCTGCTACAGGGACGGTGGTGTTTTCATAGACGGCGGTGATTTCATAGTCGGTGTTGTTTTCATAGACGGTGTTGTTTTCATAGACGGCGGTGTTTTCATGGGCGGTGGTGTTTTCATGGGCGGTGGTGTTTTCACGCAGGGTATTTAGTTTTTAAATAGTGCTGCGGACTTTCTGATTTGCGGCCTTCCTGGCCTCGCGCGCCTAATCGTTTCCTTTCGTTCAAGGTCCGATTGATGGAACACGTTCGCGCAATCACCCGCCCCGCCATCTTGTTGTTGCTTGGCATTGTCCTGGTCGCCCTTAATCTGCGGCCTTCCATGGCCGCCGTCGGTCCTCTGCTGTCAGCCATTCGCGGCGACATCGAATTGAGTTTCAGCCTGGCGTCGCTACTCACCATGCTGCCGGTGATGGCGATGGGGCTCGCCATGTTCTTCGGCATTAAAGTCAGTCAGCGACTGGGCGAGCAGCGCACGGTGGTGCTGTCATTGTTGATCATCGGCCTGGCCACCGCGTCACGCCTGTTCCTCGATTCTGCGGCGGAACTGGTCCTCAGCGCCGTGATTGCAGGCGTCGGGATCGCGTTGATCCAGGCACTGATGCCGGCACTGATCAAATCCCGCTTCCGCGATAATGTCGCCCTGTGCATGGGCCTCTACGTCACCTCGATCATGGGCGGCGCCGCCATCGCCGCCTCCTTTGCCCCTCTGGTGATGACGCGCACCGGCAGCTGGCGCATGGGCCTGGCGATCTGGGCCGTGCTGGCGCTGGTGGCATTGCTGTTCTGGATTGCACAGCCTGCACAGCGACCCGAGCTGGAATCGAAACCCTCCAGCAATGCCTCCTTTTTCGGCAATTCCCGCGCTTGGTTACTCGCCATTTTTTTCGGCCTGGGCACCGCGTCCTACACCTGTGTGCTGGCCTGGCTTGCACCGTATTACGTGGAAAAAGGCTGGAGCGAACAAAACGCCGGATTGCTGCTGGGATTTCTCACCGCCATGGAAGTGATATCCGGCCTGGTGACGCCCGCCATTGCCAACCGCAGTCGTGACCGACGCCTGGTGCTAGTAGTGTTGTTGGTGCTGATCATGGCCGGTTTCTGTGGACTGATCCTCAGCCCGCAACACCTGAGCCTGCTGTGGCCCTGCCTGCTGGGGCTGGGTATCGGCGGACTGTTCCCGATGAGCCTGATCGTGTCGATGGATCACCTGGACAGCCCCCAGCGCGCTGGTGGCCTGACCGCGTTCGTACAAGGCATCGGCTACCTGATCGCCGGCCTGTCACCGCTGATTGCCGGCATGATCCGCGATCAGCTCGGCAGTTTCGAATGGGCCTGGTGGTCGCTGACAGTGGTCATGGCGTTGATGATCCTGATGGTCCTGCGTTTCGATCCGCGGCATTACGCCCGCCACATTCACTGACCGGGGAGCACCTGCATGAAACATCCTTTCGCCAGCGCCCACCTCGGCATGCTGCTCTGGGCGCTGCTGATCGCTGGCTCGTTTTCGGCGGCGGCGCAGGTCAGTCAGGCCATCGACCCGATCCTGCTCACCGCCCTGCGCCTGCTGCTCTGCGCCGTGGTGTTCCTTCCGCTGTTGCTGATCAAGGGCGACACCGCCATGACCGTCCGAGGACTGATCAGCCATGCCGCTCTCGGCTTGTTGCTGGCGGTGTATTTCGGTTCGCTGTTCGAAGCGCTGCGCTACACCTCGGCGGTGAATACCGGAACGATGTACACGCTGGTGCCTCTGTTGACCTTGCTGTTTGAAGCCGTCCTGATGCCCGACGAGCGCCAGAAACGACAGGTACTGCCGATGCTGATAGCGGCCGGCGGCGCGGTGTTGCTGGTGCTCAAGGGGTCCGGTCCCGGCGAATGGCCGTCGCTCTACGCGATGCTGGTGTATGGCGTGGGCTGCCTGGCGATGGCGCTTTACTCACCCCTGAGTCAGCGGCTCAAGGCCAACAATCTGCAGGGACGCGGACCAGTGGCCATGACCTTCTGGAACATGCTGTTCGGCGCTGTGTTTTTGTTGGCGTTGTGTGGCTTCAGCGGCGGCTGGCGTACGGCGACATTGCTGACCTTCAACGACCTTTACTGGCTCATTTACCTGGCGCTGTTCGCCACCCTCGCCACCTTCTGGCTATTGCACCGGGCGATTGGCGTCATCGCGCCCTCCTCGGTCATTTCCTACATTTACCTGAGCACACTGTTCATCACGCTCTTCCATTGGTTGTGGCTGCGTCAGTCGCCGTTGCCCCAGGAAATCGTCGGTGCGGTGCTGGTAGCCGCTGGTATGTTGGCGTTGTTGCTGTCCAGCCGCCGATCACGGCTGAATGCCGACAAAGCATTCACCTGACTCCTTCGTTCCGTTAGGATCTTTCGCACAGTCACGCGCCCGCCAGTGCAGGGCACGCAGCGAGAGGCAATGGATGCTCAACAGTAACGCGCTTAGAAAGCTCGACACGCAGGACTTCATGGTGTTCGTCACCCTGTACGAGCAGAACCACGTCACCGGCGTGTCCGAAACCCTCTGCGTCAGCCAGTCGACAGTGAGTTACTGCCTGAAAAAACTGCGAGCCAGTTTCGACGACGAGTTGTTCATCAACACCCGCACGGGCATGCACCCCACCTACAAAGCCGACCGCATGTACCCGCACGTGCTGAAGATCCTGGAACACATCAACCTGTGTCACGCCGGCGACGCCATCTTCGACCCGACATCGCAACCCGTCACGTTCAACCTCTGCGCACCGGAATACTTCGAGCAGTTGATCCTGCCACGGCTGTTGAAGCGTTTTGCTTCCGCGGATTGGCCGGTGATGGTCAACATGCACAAGTTCGACACCGACATTCCGGTTGAAGCCCTGCGTGACAGCAGCCTCGACCTGGTGATGTGCTTCGGCCCGGACTTCCATCGCAGCCACGGCGATTTCAGATCCGAGACCTTGCTTGAAGATGATCTGGTGTGTGTCTTTGATAGTCGCTCTGCACGCAACCAATCGCGCTTAAGCCTGGACGAGTTCGTCGAACGCCGGCATGTGTTTCCTACGCCGTGGACGTCCACCACCAACATGGTCGATGGCTGGTTGGCGCAGCAAGGGCAGAAACGGCAGATTGTTGCGCGGGCGAACAGCTATGGTGCGGCATTGAAGATGATCACCGGGACAGAATTTGTGGTGACGTTGCCCCGGCGTATACAGCAATTGCTGGCGAGTGAATCGGGATTTGCTGTCTGCGAAGTCCCGCCAGGGTTACCGGGGTTTAGCCTCGATATGCGGTGGTGTCAGCGCGTTGATCAGGACAACGGGAACGCCTGGTTGCGTGAGCAGATTATTCAGGCGTGTGCGCAGGAGGACATTGGAAGTAGTCCCGATGTAAACAGGGGGTTAACGGTTTAACTTTGTTTGACCTGCAGTGGCAGACCGGTTGCAGGATCAAGTCCTTTTTCGGCGCTGAGTTTTTCGATTAGTTCTGGTGATGGGATGACGGGTATGTACGAGTCGCGTTCACGTTTCCATTGGAAGGTGCCGTCCCACTCGGGCAGAACTGCTGGTGGGAGTGGGACGATGTTATCGATATCAGGGATCTTTGCACCCAGATGTTCGTGTCGCGTCAAAAAATCACTAATTCTGTTATAACGCTCAACTCGCTCGGAGTCTTTTTCTAAAGCTACATAGTCCAGTACGTTTGACTTCGCTGGGCCATCGAAGAAATTTGCCATTCGATATGCGCTTAAATCGTCGCCGTTTCGAACTGCAGCTTGATACCCTTGTATGGATTGCTGGTAAAGCCCAATCACTTTAGAGTAAGTCGAGTAGTTTCTTGCCGCTAAACGGTTGCCCTGTTCCATAGCACACTTATACATTGCCATCATCGTATCGGCGCTATTCGGCAAATAGGACATAAGCCTTCCGACATGATACTGAGCGTCTGGATTGCCCATATCAGCAGCCCTACGAAAGTATGTTCTTGACGAAGCAACGTCCTGCTTGACGCCATAACCGGAATCTAGGTAATGGGCTATATCGTAGTAAGCTCCAGGAGTCCCTTTGGCAACATAGTATTTAGCTAAATCAACTGCTTCCCCAATGGCATTAGCTGAACTAGCATACCCACCGGACAGTAAAAACTGTAAATTATTTGCAGCTTTATAATGATCATGAGCTGCAGCAATACGGTAATATCGAGCAATTTCGTCGTAATTTTTCTTGCCCTTTAGCTTTTCCAAATAAATGCTGTATCGGTAGAGAATATCCGCATTTTTGTCTAACACAGGTAAAATATCGGACTCATAAACACAGCGAAACTCTCGTCTGTTATATTCGAAATCGATTGGCGAAGCACCCAGCATGCCATCTTCCTTTTCTGAACAGGCTGAGATGAAGACTAAAAAAAACAAATATAATTTTCTCATTGATCCGGATGATTCCTCTCTGCTTGACCTGGTAAAGCCTGACACCAAGTCGGCACGCCCTTGGCTTTGGCCAAACCCACATCAGTTCCCGGCACCCTACGTGATAAAAAGATGAAACATGGTCGGGTGCTAGCCTGGCGAAATAAACTATTTTTTCTCAACTGACAGAGGCAAACCAGTTGCCGGATCTAGGCCCTTCTCGGCGCTGAGTTTTTCGATTAGTTCTGGTGATGGAATGACGGGGACATAAGAGTCGCGTTCGCGCTTCCATTGGAAAGTGCCGTCCCATTCGGGGAGAGCTGCTGGTGGGAGTGGGACGATGTTGTCGATATCAGGGATTTTGGCACCGAGGTGTTCGTGGCGACTCAGAAAAAATGTTATTTTTTTGTATCGATCTACGCGGTCTATGTCTTCCTTTAAACCTAGATAATCAATTTTATCGGAAGACGAAACTCTTAGAAACGAACTAGACAAACGACTTGCACTATTGACGTCGCCGTTTCGAATAGCTGTTTGATAACCATTCAGTGCCTCTTGACAGAGTCCTGAGTTTTTAAAATATGTTGCATAATTTCGCGCTGCCAATCGGCTCCCTTGCTCCATAGCACACTTATACATCGCCAAAGTAACAGCTACAGTATTAGGCACGCGAGTCAAAAGCTTGCCAACATAGTATTGTGCATCTGGATTACCAAGATCTGCAGCTCCTCGGAAAAACGCTCTTGCCGCAGTAATATCTTGCTTGACGCCATACCCTGATTCTAAATAATGCGCCATATCATAGAATGACCCTGGAATTCCTTTAGCGATGTAATACTCTGCCAGATCGATAGTCTCCTTGCTTGCGTCTGGGGAGCTAGCCTTTCCAGTAGAAAGTAAAAACTGCAGATTGGCGGCTGCTTTATAATGATCATGTGCAGAAGCTATGCGGTAGTATCGAGCAATTTCGTCATACACCTTTTTACCTTTTAATTTCTCCAAGTAAACACTATATCGATAAAGAATATCCGATTCATGATCTATAGCCGGCAAACTGTCAGCCTCATAAGCACAGTGAAATTCAATTCTAGAATAAGCGAAGTCTAACTGCGAAGCCTCGGGCATACCTTCTTCCTTTCCTGAACCAGCCAACATAGAAAAACACATGAAAATCCCAAAAATTCTTTCTCAATCAAAGTTTTTTCTAGAAGGACTTACTTGCAAAAATTCAACTAATGACGCGGCGGGAGACATTGGCTTATTGACTGTTTGCTCTTGCAGAATACGAGCTTTTCGGTCTTCATTATCATTGATGATTTTCTCCCAGCCTTCGAATACCTCGTACATATCACTCCCACTTACTGGCACACTTGTATGCATCCCAAACAAATGCTCCCGCAACGGCCGAGTCACCGCAGGATCCTCGATGCAAATATTCAACTCACTGTCCACCTGCATACTTCTCGTATTGATATTCGCCGAACCCAGCGTGGTAAAGACGTCATCAACTATCATCAACTTGCTGTGCACATAAACATCCATCCAGTTGTCGGGAGGCGAGTTCGGTGCGACCAAGCTGCAGATGTGCACCTTGAGGCCTTCGATGTCTACACGGCTTACGTCCGCCTGGTCTTTGGCTGGCAGTTCCTTTTCCAGCCGCGCCACCTGGGCGCGTGTCTTGGCCAGATCATTCATTAACGTTTCGTAGTATTGAGCCGCCGGTACATCGCGTTTGATATCGCGCGCGGTCTTGAAGATGTTTGCGTTGACGGTGGCCAACCGTTCTTTCAGCCTGGCTTGCTCCAGTTCGGCCATCAAACCTTCGCGCCGCTCTACCCTGGCGATCCCCGGCATCAATTCCGGGCGCCCCAACTGCTTCAACATGCGGAACGTGTTGACCGAGCCATCGCCCATGGCGTTTTCAGATGAATTGGTCACGACGAACAGATAGAGCGGTCCGTACGTCTCGATATCTCGGCCACCGTCGAGAAGGTTTTGCACCACGCTTTTGATTTTTTCCGCCAGCGGGGGCCAGCGGAAGTACTGGTTCTCGATGTAGATGAATTGAGTCATGTTGTTGACGGCTTTCAGGTACAGCTTCTCGATGTCCTTTTTGCCTTCCTGACTTTGCGTCCTGAGAACCTGCGCCATCACCGGAACGCCATGCCCCGTGCGTACGTGCAGTTGACTGGCGATGTGCTTGCGCGCCGCCAACAGGTCAACGTGGGTTTCTTTCTGCCAGGCCTCACAAAAGTTGTGGTTCAGGTATTCCAGTACCGGGCCGGTGACGCGGCTGGAAATGTCCTGCCGCGGTGTTTCGCCATTGCGGCCGAACTGTGCGTCGTAACGCTCATAGTTGTGGTGGTCAGCATCCCAATAGGCATCGAGCGTGTTATGCCCCATCACGAACCCGACCGCGATCTCGGGGTGTTCGTAATCCACCAGGACCATTTTCTGGTGGTGGCTTGGCTCGGCCACCATCGCCACCGTGCTCATGACTTTGTTGGTGGGGCTGCGCTCCTGATCCAGCGCGTTGACGGCCAGGCGCCAGGCAATTTCGGCGCGGTCCAGCAGGCCAAAATCCCGCGTGACGAACTCGATGTTCTTGATGCCCAGGGCCGGGTCTTTGCCCCACATGAACACGCGGAAGAAGCGTTGGCTCAGCTCAATGGGGCCGGTTTCGGCACCGGTATAGGCGAGCCGGATCTGGCGATACCACAGCTTGTCGTATTCGACTTGTTCGTCGTTGCGGTTCTGCTTGTACTTGCCGAACCAGTTGCTGACGTTGTCGCCGGGAGTCATGTTTTCTGAAGTCTGGGCGACGCGCAGCGTGTCGTACCAGCACAGAATCCGTACTTGCACACCCTCGTTGGCTTTCTTGATCAGCAAGTCACCAATGCACAACGAACAGGTTTTACCGCGCTTGAAATACATCGAAGGTTGAAAGCCCCAGCAGATGATTTCCACGCTGCTCTTGGCGTGCCAAATGGCATCGTAAACAGCGCTGAACGTGCGCTCGCCATTGACCAGCGGTTCGAAGGTAGCCGGAACCGGTGGGTATTCGGTGCACTCCACGAACCACGGCAGGTTGAGCTGGCATGAATTGGTTTTGCTCGTGGCGATCGGCGTTGTGATTGACGGTGTGGCCATCTTCAAGCCTCCGTTTTCGGGGAGTTGAGTTGGGTGTAGGACTGGCGGAACAAGCGAGCGTCACCTGGCGGCGCGATGTCCGGATGCGGCAGACCTGAATGATGCTGAAACCCCTGGTTGGCGAGTTCGGCATTGCCCGGTTCACCTTGGTACTCACCACCCACGGGTATGTCGTAGTTAACGCCGTTGGCGAGTTCGATCTGGTAGCGGGTGGTGGTGACGTGGTGATCAACCTCGACCCGCCCGCTGTCATCCATGACGCCTTTCCCCACCTGTGCCCCATCAGCAAACACGGTGTAAGGCATGCCTTTCCACGCCTGATAACCGGCGGCGCTGCTTTGCCCGGCTACTGCGGTGAGGGTTTGCTTGATCGTGGCTGTCGGCCATGCAGGGTTTTCGCGGTTGAGTTGTGCAGGCCCGCTGATGGTTTTTTTCACGCCCTTCACGTCGACGGTGCCGGGCGCATGAATGTCGATGTTGCCGTCTTTGATGCGGATGTACGCGCCGCCGCTGGTGAGAAGAATTTCATCCTGAGCGGCAATCTCGACGGTACGGGCGGTCGAGGTAATGCGCACACTGTCCCTGGCGGTGAGCTCGATGCAGTCGTTCTGGGCCTGTATTTCGATGTTGCCTTTGGCCGCAAACAATTTGGCGCCGGCGGTCTGAGCAAACAGGCTGATGCTCTGCGCGACACTGGCCAATAATGATCTGCCGCCGGCGAGGTTGATGTCCTCGCCGGTCGAGAGGGTCAACTGCTTGCCGCTATGCAGGTGGGTGTTTTGCGGAGTCGCGGTAGCGATGTCCGCCGGTGCCGAGGCGATCAACAGCGGTTTGTGATAACCCGCCGTCTGCCCACGACCGCCGCCGCTGATCGCCGCGTCGGTGTCACCTGAGTTGCGCATCTGCCGCGTGGTGCTGGAGGCGTTTCTTTCCTGGCTGCCGTAGTTCAGTTGTGTGTCGGCGTTCAATTGTTCGAGGCTGTCGACAGCGCCTTGCATCGGCAAGGCATTGTGCTGCCGAGCGGCCTCCGACAATGACCTGACCCGCTCTTGTGCATTCGTCAGTTGTTGTTGGGCTTCTTGCGTATCGACCTGACCACCTTGCGCGTTATTGCGCGGCCAGGTGCTGAGATACAAGCCCTGCTGCGCGCGCAGGGCACCGTATGCGTCGGTGCGCAATTCAAATCCGGTGCCACGCAAGGCACCACGCTGATTGCCCTGCTGGTCGATCAGGTAGCCGAGATTGAGTTGGCTATGGCCGTGGCTGCTGTGGATCTGTGTACGGACCTGGCCAGTGGAGTCGTCCATGACCCACTGGTTGTACCCGCGCCCCCGAATTTCCTGGCTCTTGTAACCACTCATCAAACCGCTGGAGTGCCAGGCGGGCTTGTGACCACCGTAGACCTGGCCCATCACCAAGGGACGGTCGATGTCATTATCGAGGAACGTTATGACCACCTCTTCCCCCGAGCGCGGCACGTTCACGCTGCCCCATCCCTCACCACTGCTGGCCTGCATCATGCGTAGCCAACATGAACCCAGTTCGCCGTCCTTTACCAAGCGGTCCCAATGAAAACGCACGCAGATTCGATTGAGTTTGTCGGTAAATACCTCGCGACCGCTCGGGGTTACGACAACGGCTGTCTGAGGTCCCGGGTTGGCTGGTTTTGCGTGAGAGAACGGGCTCCGATAGGCGATGTTCAGACGCTGGGTTTCGAACTGGTTCTGATAAAAACCTTCGCTGCCCGCCACATTCGTCGACTTGCCTTTTTCCGTTTCGAAAAGCGCCTTAAGGCTACCGGGAGGACTGACTCGTTGCGGGCTGACCGGCAGATTGCTCTGGACAAAGAACTCGACAGCGATGATCAGAAATTCGCGATCCTTGCGAGTCTTGAGTTCATACAACGGATGCTGCGTCAGCTCAAAACCATGACCAGGTTGCATCTGACGGACGCCGCCTTGCCCATGAATACGCCGGGCTGCTGATTCGTCCTGTTCAATCTGCACACGGCTGAGCCAGTCGCCGCGGTTAAGGTTCTGCCAGGCGTATTGCCCTCGGTATTGATATCGCTCGAGATCCGCTGGCGCCGATGCTGCGGGGAACGCAAGCGCTTGGGTAACTTGTGATCGCGCATGGCAAAAATAATCATTGCTACTGGATTGCACTGCACCATTGAGCAAGCGGGTACCGGGGCTCCATTGGGTAATGCTGTCGTGCTCGGCGGCTGCCTGTTGAGTATGAAACCTCAAGGATTGCGGGTTCAGGGTCGGCAAGAACATGACGCTGTCAGTGAACACGATGCAGTGGCTATCGACTTGATGTTCCACATACCAGAACAGGCCTTCTTGCTCGCACCAGCGCTGGACAAAGTGCGCATCGCTCTCGTTGAACTGGGTCACATAGGAGAGCAGCGGGTATTCCCGTGACAGTTCGAAACGGTAGGCACCCTGAGCCTGGCTGTAGCGCTGGAACACCTGCGTGAGGATGTCGGGAAGATTCATTTCCTGCCAGATCCGGCAATCCACCCGATATTCCAGCAGGCTGAACCAGGGCGCGAAAACCAGTTGCCAGTCATCAAGACCGCCATCGCTGCCCAGATAACGAACGCTTTCCACCCAGCCATGCCTCGGGCTCAAACTACCGTCGTCAAGTTTGATTCCCAGGTGCACTGCCTGACCGATGAGTTGCTCGGGGTCGAAAGCTGTCGTTTGGCTGATCACGTCGACCGTATAGCGAGGCACCCGGCTTAATCGTTCTTGGGCATGGGCTCGCAGGGCGAACAGTTCTTGTCCTTCGGGCGTGGTCAGTTGCAGCAGACGTTCAGCCTGACTCAGCGGCGGGACGAACGAAGCCAGTGCGGTATCGGCGATTGAATTCACGTTTCAAAACTCCCTGTTCATTAGTCCTTGATGCTTCAGCCGATCAGCCAGCCTTGCGTCTGATCGTCCAGGCTGCGATCCAATATCCACGCGGCACTATCGGGTTCAGCGCTGGCCGTTAGCCAAGCGAGACCTATCTGCACCCATTGCTCGGTCACAGGCCCGAATCGGGCGCCGAGGAGGCTGAGGCGAATCTGTTGGTCGAGATTCATGCCCGGCAGAAAATCACGGGCGTATTGATTGAGTTGATTGAGACGGTGATCTTCGAGCGCGCCATCGCCGATCAACACATTGACGCGCAATGGATCAATGGCCGTTTGTTCACTGAGTCTTGCCATCAGCTGTTCAAGTATTTGTGTTTCGTTGCGTCCTTGAACAATGCGCGAGGGGTGCTCCAGATTGATTGGAGCAGACAGTTTCAGAAGTCTGTCGGTCGGTAGCTGCGAGCCTTTGGATTCGCGACGAAGCAAAACTGCGCTCACCGCTTCCCCGGCTATCTGATCAGGCAAACACGCCGATATCTGCTCCTTGCAAACCCAGGTGTCCAGGCTCAGGCACAGCAGGTATTTAGCCCCGGCACTGCTGGCAAGCACCTCGGGCAACCACTGCGCCGGGGCTTGCGTCTGCAGATCAAAACCACGGTGCGGTAATTGCTCGCGGGGCCACAGGTTCACGACGCGATCAAACCAGTCCAACTCCCGGACGGTGCCTGGAACGAACAACACAACCTGAGTGTTGGGCCAATCTATCGAATCCCGAAATGCCGGCGTCCAACTCTTCAGCGCAACCTCCAGGATTTCGCTGGAACGGCGAAGTGCCTCGATGGCTGGACGCTCAACCGCCGGGGTCGCGAGTCGGCGAATGTGCTTACGGAATCCTCGCTCATCCAGCAGGCGTGAGTCGTGTGAAAAGTCGATACGCAAACCCGTCAGTTCACTCGCTGGTAATGACGTATCAAACGAGCCACAAGGTAACCAGACCCAGGCCCGAACAATGCTGACGGAGGTCGAGGTAAAATCGCCCTTGGGAAATACCGCGTTTGCCAGGCGTTGCTTTTCCTGCTCGGCCAAACGCCGCTCGGATATTCGATCGTAAATACAGGTACGAGTTGTCATCTCTGTTCCTTAGAGAACGCCGGTGTCCTTCTGCGTAGCAACCAGCTGCGCACCGCAGGCCGCCAGGTCACCGTCGCGAGCAACCGCTCTGTCATTGTCCAGCAGCGTTCCGTCGCCACTTGCAATGCTGCATTCCCCGTGGGGACAGGACACGCGATCGCCGACTCTCGCTATCGCGAAACCATTGATAAACGTAGAGGGTGATCCCTCAACAACACGGCCTCCGTTAGAGGTTGGGTCGTTAATAACGATGATGGGGCGCATGGTGGACTTCCGTGTTTGTTAATGGATGGGACCACTGGTAACTAATTCGCTGTTATTTTTCTTTCAGCAAAGGCAAGCCTGTTTCAGGATCAAGGCCTTTTTCTTGAGCAAGTGCGCGAATCATTTCTTCTGAGGGTTTTTCTGGCGGTGGTGTGGAGTCGCGCTTTCTTTGCCATTCGAAGGTTCCGTCCCAATCCGGGAGTGTCGCGGGGGGCAAGGGGACGATGTTGTCGATGTCGGGGACTTTGGCGCCGAAGTCTTCGAAGCGCCTTAAAAACTTACTAATTTCTTTGTAACGACGGGCGCGTTCTGGATCTTCTGCCAGCCCAAAATAATACAACTCGTTTTTTGAATCTGGCGTGGAGAATCCACCACTCAAAAAACCCGCACTGTTGCTGTTACCATTACGGGTACCGGCCTGAAAACCCTCTATTGCTTCAGGATAAATATCGCGCGCCTTAAATAATATTCCGTAGTAAAAGCCACTCTGTGCATGCCCCTGATTCATTGCGCAGCGACGCATTCCGATGACAACGTCATCCGCCGCCTCAATCTTTTCCAACAATCTGGAAACGTAAAATTGCGCATCTGAGTTACCTAGATCAGCCGCCCTGCGGAAATAAGCATTTGCTCGGCTCGAGTCCTGCTTGACCCCATAACCCAGTTCCAGGTAGTGCCCCATATCGTAGTAGCCGCCAGGAACACCTGCCGCTATTAGCTCTTCCACAATATCAATAACTTCTTTACCAGAATTACTGCTTTTAACCAGACCCCGCGATATCAAGGTATGCAAATTAGTAGCCGCTTTATAGCTTCCAGCAGCATAGGCCAATCGGTAAAACCGGCCAATCTGCTGGTAGTTCTTATCACGAAATCCAGAATCAAGGAATATTGCATATCTGTACAGCAACTGCGCATATTCGCTAATATCTGGTAAGTGATCCGCTTCGTTAACGCAACTAAACTGCAATTTTTCCATGGAGTGAGCCATTTGTTCAGCTGTTATATCCATATCATCCTCCTTTTTGCATGCGCACAGACCAACGATCAAAAAAAACAGTAACAAAGTCCGGATACGCATTTTCAATCCAAATAGGTACGTTTAGAGCTATGCCTTCTAAACTCTGTAAGTGAGCCAATGGGACTATGGGCAGATTTTTTATTAGCCCGTCGCGCAGCGTTTAAGACAGCGGCACGAGTCCAAACTTCGAACGCTTCTCCTACATCGTCTCCAGCCCCTTCCTTCCCCGCATGAATCTCCCATAACTGCTTCCTCAACGGCCTTGTCACTGCAGGATCCTCAACACAAATATTCAATTCACTATCAACTTCCATGCTGCGCGTATTGATATTGGTAGACCCAAGCGTGGTAAACACATCATCAATAATCATCAACTTGCTATGGATGTACACATCCACCCACTTCTTCGGCGGTGAGTCTGGAGCCACCAAGGTGCACACCAGAACCTTCAGGCCGGGAATGTCTTCCGGCACCACGGGCTTTTCGTCCTCCGCAGGCAGTTTTTCCATGACGTCGTCGTAAGCTTTTTGCGCAGCTTTCAACCTGTTCGCAGTGGGTTCATAAGCCCGACTCACCCATTCCCCATGCTCTTTCCCATAGGCACGATTGAAGATTTCCGATTCGCGGTGGGCGTCGAGGAGCTTCTGTTTGGCTTGCGCGACTTCAGCGTTCAGTTCGTCGCGTCGCTCCAACCGGGCGACGTTGGGAATGATGTCCGGACGTCCCAGTTGTTTAAGCATCCGGTAGGTGTTGACCGTGCCATCGCCCATGCCTCCTTTGGTCGAGTTGGTGACGACAAACAAATAGATAGGGCCATGTAGGGAGGTATCGCGCCCTTTTTCCACCTGAACCCGCGCCGCTTTGGTGATTTCCTCCGCCAGCGGTTGCCACCGAAAGTACTGGTTTTCCAGGTACAGGAAACTTGTCACATTCCTGGCGGCTTGCAGATAGAGCGTCTTGATGTCTTGCCGGCCTTCCTGAATCTGGGTTCTCAGGACCTGCGCCATCATCGGCGGTCCGAATCCTGGCCGGGGTGTGAGCGCCTTGGCATGCGCTCTTCTCTTGGTCAGCAGATCAACCCCGGTTTCATGAAGCCAGGCCTGGGCGAAGTTGTGGTTCAGGTACTCAAGTACCGGCCCGGTGACACGGCTGGAGATGTCCTGACGCGGTGTTTTTCCATTGCGACCGAACTGAGCATGCATCCGGTGCGCGCTGTGGTCGTCTTTGTCCCAGTACGCGTCCAGGGTGTTGTGCCCCATGACAAAACCTACGGCGGTGTCGGGTGTTTCATAGTCGACGAGCACCATTTTCTGATGGTGGGTCGGGATCATGGACATCGCACCGGTCGTGGCAGCCTTGTTGAATGTCGAGCGGCTGCTGTCGGCGCTCTTCCAGGCCACCTGCCAGGCAATTTCTATTCGATCCGTGAGGCTAAGGTCTCGCGCAACGAACTCAATATTTTCGAAAGCTTCCTTGCCGAAGCTGAACGCCTTGCTCAGCAGATCACCTCTGGCGCGGGTCATAGCGCCCAAGGGCGTATTGCTCTCAAACCACGAGCGCTGCTTGACGTCAGTTTTCGTGGCGCGGCGGTACCATTCCCAATCGAAGTCCCGTTGAGCTTCGTTACGTTCGTCGGTCATGAATGATGCGACGTTGCGGCCCGGCGTCATGTTTTCCGAGAACACCGCCGTCAGGTGCAGGCTGTCGGACCAGCACAGAATGCGCACCTTGACCCTTTCAGCCGCTTTTATGCCGAGTAACTGGCCAATGCAAAGCGAACTGGTGTCGCCGCGCTTGAAATACATCGAAGGCTGAAAGCCCCAGCAAATGATCTCCACGCTGTGTTTAGCATCCGCAATGGCATCGTAAACAGCGCCAAAGGCGCGTTCGCCATTGACCAGCGGCTCGAAGGTGGCAGGAACGGGCGGGTACTCGGTGGACTGCACAAACCAAGGCAGGGTGAGCACGCAGGAGGTGGTTTTGCCAGTGGCGATCGGGACAGTAATGGTGGGGGTAATAGACACAGTCAAACCTCCAGGCTCGAGGTGGGACGTGATCCTTCAAGCACCCCGCCCCTTTCGGGAGTCGATGCGTTGATGACGATAATTGATCGCATGGTAGACGTCCGTGTTTGAAGAAGGCGCGAGTCGATTCGCACCGGGTGTTGGATAAGAAGTAGTGGATCGGAGTTACTGACTTCGATCCCGCAACAGATCTGGGTATGAGCCCGGAACAGGCACAGAGCCGCACGCTACTGATGGCAACCGAATGTCACAAGTCGGCACATTCCGTAAAACATGTAGGCTGGTTCCTAGGACAGCGATGTGCGTCCTAGGACCGCTCTAGGGCGCGACTCAGGTGCTGAGGCGAAGAGATTTTCAAAAGCGAAAGGTGGCGAGGATTTGTATCGAGGGATTACGGATTCACGGTGATGAAGTGACGTTGAAGGGGTAACCGGGAGGTTATGACTGGAAAAGCTAATTGCGAGGTTTGGCTGCAGTGGTGCCTGGGCTGGCGCTTTCGCGGGCAAGCCACGCTCCCACACGGTTCGGTGTTGGACCTGGGGAGCGGATTTGAATGTTGATGCATGAGTCTTTACGGAGCACTCGATTACAGGACTTGTCCTTTAAAGGGTGATCGCCGTCTTGGTGTAAGACTCCCGATCAATATCCAGAATCTCCACACACACCTGCACTTCCACCCCCGCCGGCCATTCACACAGATCCTGCACCACCGCCAACAGGCTCTCGGACAATTGCAGCTTGATCTGCGGCGAACGTCCGCTGAGCAGCGCGAGCTTCACGTGCACGAACGCTCGCTCACCCATTGCCGTGCCCACCTTGAACGTCTCGACTTTCACCGCGCGGCTTTTGATGTCGAATTCGGACGCAAACTGACCGGAACCCACCAGCGTGTTGTTGAGCCGGATCAGGGCCACATCGGCGTTCAGGCCTGGCAGGTTGGCGGTGTATTCCATGTGCAGGTGGGGCATGACGGTGCTCCTGAAGGGTAGCGGAAAGGTCCTACGTATATCACAGAGTTGTCCGACTCAAGGCGGGGTCGGTACCAGTTCCCGATCGCTCATGAAGGTTTCCAGGCGCTTGCGCAGCCAGCGTTCGGCGGGGTCGGTGTCGACGTGGCTGAGCCACACCATCGACAGGTCCAGGGTGGGTGTCTTGAACGGGAACGGCTCTTTGAACAGCAGTCCGGATGCCGCCATGGCTTCAGCGGTGTAGTCCGGCAAACTCGCAATCAGGTCGGTGCCGGCGAGCAAGGCCGGCAGCGCGCTGTATTGCGGCACGGACAGCACGACCTGACGGGTACGCCCGATCTCCGCCAGCCATTCATCAGCGTAGCCACTGACATTGGCGGTGTGGGAAACCAGCACATGAGGACGTGAGCAATATTCATCGAGGGTCAGCGGTGTGTCGGAGGCATCGGCGCGCAATATGCTGGGCTGGATGTGCCGCAACAGTTTGCGCTTGGCGTTGGCCGGGAGGCCGCGGGTCTGGCTGATACCGACGGTAATGTCACCGGACGCCAGCAAGTCGGGAATGCGCCAGTAATCGACATGCTGAACCACGAACACCACCTTCGGTGCTTCCTGGCGCAAGACTCGCAACAGCGGTGGCAACAGGCCGAACTCGACATCATCGGACAAGCCGATGCGGAAGGTCATGGTGCTGATCGCCGGGTCGAAATCGTGGGTCAGGCTCAGGGCGATCGACAGCGAATCCAGGGCTGGCGAGAGGTACTTGATCAACTCTTCCGCACGCGCCGTGGGCTCCATGCGGTGACCGACGCGGATGAACAACGGGTCGTTGAACATTGCCCGCAGACGGTTGAGTGCCGAACTGATGGTCGGCTGGCCGAGAAACAGTTTCTCGGCGACCCGGGTGACGTTGCGTTCGAGCATCAATGTCTCGAACACCACCATCAGATTGATGTCGGCCTTGCGTAGCTCATTGCGATTCATCCATTGCCCCCCGTCCCCAGACTGTTGCCAGTTTAGGAAGGCCGGGGGGTAACGTCCATCGGCATGATCACCGGAGTGCAACGTGCCTCACTGCAGCATGGGGATTTGCCGCTCAAACAGGCAGCGGGTACAGCGCCTCATCGAACTGCGACAGACGCGGGAACGTCAGCGGTTGCTCGTCGCTCAAGTGCTCCAGACGCTGCGCGTAATCCTGCAAAAACCCCTTGCGAGCATCGTCGCTGATGTACGGCACGTGCCAGGCCACGAATGGCTGCAGGACGTCGAAGCCGACGTACGCCAGCGTGCCGCGCAGGATCGGGCGCAGCATGTCTTCCAGCGGACCGTGAATCGCGCCGTCGCCGAACATATGCTCGCGTCCGCCCAAGGTAACGGTCACCAGCGCTTTCTTGCCGCTCAAGCCGCCCTGATCGTAGAAGCGCTTGCCGCCGTAGCAAACGCCGGACACCAGCACGCGATCGATCCAACCCTTGAGAATCGCCGGGGTCGAGAACCAGAAAATCGGGAAGTTGAGGATCAGCAGGTCGGCCCACAGCAGCTTGTCGAGTTCCTGCTGGATGTCCGGCGCCAACGACTGGCTCTTGACGCCCAGGCGTTGCTCCAGGGCATAGACCAGGTAGTCCGGGTTTTCCCGAGAGGAAAAGTCCTCGGCGCTGGCCACAGGGTTCCAGTTCATGGCGTACAGGTCACTGACCTTGACCTCATGCCCTTGGGCTTCGAGGGTGGCTACAGCCTGGTCACGCAGGGCGGCGGTGAAGGAGTTCGGCTCCGGATGGGCGTGAACGATCAGTACTTTCATGGCAGTTCCTTAAACGCTTTCAAGCTTGGTGTTGGAAGAGAGTGTGGGGGTAGCGAGCTCCGCCCGCGAGGCCAGTAACCGGTCAAGCCAGTCGGGGTCCATTTGCGGTTCGGAAGAAAACAGCAGCCCGGTGTAATCCTTGTGTGGCGGCGTGAAAATCGCGCTGCGCGAACCGTGGTCGACCACCCTGCCCCGCTGCATCACCAGCACCTCATCGGCAATCGCTCGCACGGTGGCGACGTCATGGGTGATGAACAAGTAGGAGACGCCCAATTGCTGTTGAATGCGGTTGAGCAATTTGAGCACGCCTTCGGCCACCAGTTGATCCAGCGCCGATGTCACTTCGTCGCAGATGATCAGTTGCGGATCGGCCGCCAACGCGCGGGCGATGCACACCCGTTGCTTCTGTCCGCCGGACAGCTCCCGGGGTTGGCGTTCCATGAAGGTCGCCGGATCGAGCTCGATCATTTCCAGCAACTCGGCCACCCGCGCGCGCATCGCCTTGCCTTTGAGGCCCAGGTAAAACGTCAGTGGCCGGCCGATGATGTCGACGATGCGCTGACGCGGATTCAACGCCGTGTCGGGGATCTGGTAGATCATCTGGATGCGCCGCAGTTGCTCTTTGCTGCGCTGACGAAAGTCCGCCGGCAGCACTTCGCCGTCGTACAGCACCTGGCCGGAAGTCGGCGCCAGCAGGCCGGTGATCAGCCGTGCAGTGGAACTCTTGCCGCTGCCGGATTCGCCGATGACCGCCAGGGTCTGGCCGCGGTACAGGCTCAACGAGACATCGTGCAGTACCGGTTGATGGCCGTAACTGGCGCAGCTTTTACGCAACTCCAGCAGCGGTTTTTCCTGCTGCGGGCATGGCTTGGGTTCGGTGTGAAAACTTCGCACTGCCCACAGCGATTTGGTGTAGTCCTCTTGGGGATCGGCGAGCATGGTGCGCGTTTCAGCTTCCTCGACCAGCTTGCCGTGACGCAGGACCATAATGCGGTCGGCCATTTGCGCCACCACTGCCAGGTCGTGACTGATGTAGATCGCCGCGCTGCCGAAGGTCGCCACAGCATCGCGAATGGCCGCCAGCACTTCAATCTGCGTTGTGACGTCTAGGGCGGTGGTCGGCTCGTCGAAGATGATCAGGTCCGGGTGGCACGCCATCGCCATGGCCGTCATTACCCGCTGCAACTGCCCGCCGGAGACCTGGTGCGGATAACGCTGGCCGATCTGTTCCGGGTTGGGCAAACGCAGTACCCGATACAGCTCCACCGCTTCCGCCATGGCCTGTGCCCGGCTCATCCCGCCGTTCTTGACTGCCGTTTCGACGTGCTGGTCGATGAGTCGATGGGCCGGGTTGAACGACGCCGCCGCGCTTTGCGCCACGTAAGCAATGCGCAGGCCACGCAATTTGCGCAGGGCTTCAGGTTTGGCTTGCAGCAGGTTGATGCCATCGAAATGCACCGAGCCGCCGGTGATCCTGCAACCGTCCCGGGTGTAGCCCATGGAGGCCAGACCGAGGGTCGACTTGCCGGCACCCGACTCGCCGATCAGCCCCAGCACTTCACCTCGTTGCAGGGTCAGGTCGATGCCTTTGATCAGCGGATGCCACGCATCTTCGTAATGACCTTCGATGTGCAGATCTCGTATTTCCAGCAGCGGCTTTTCATTGTTGAGCGTGGTCATGTTCAGCACTCCTTGAGGCCGCTGGATTTATGCAGCATCCAGTCGACGACGAAGTTCACGCTGACCGTGATCAACGCCACCGCCAGGGCTGGCAGCAATGGACTGATGTCGCCGAAGGTGATCAGCACCGCGTTGTCGCGCACCATGCTGCCCCAATCGGCGGTCGGCGGTTGAATGCCCAGGCCGAGAAAGGACAGCGCACTGATGAACAAAAACACAAAGCAGAATCGCAGGCCGAATTCGGCAATCAAGGGGGCGGCAGCGTTGGGCAACACTTCGCGCGTCACCAGCCACCACAGGCCTTCACCCCGCAGGCGCGCGGCTTCGACGAAGTCCTGCACCACCACATTCATCGCCACTGCCCGTGACAGACGGAACACCCGAGTGGCGTCCAGCAGTGCGATCACCAGCACCAGCGACGTGGCGGTGGTGCCGACCACGCTGAGGATCAGCAAGGCGAAGATCAACTGCGGAATCGCCATCAGGATGTCCACCACCCGCGACAATCCCTGGTCCACCCAACCGCCCTTGATTGCTGCGATCAAGCCGCTCAAGCCGCCAAGCAGGAACGCCAGCGTCGTGGTCAGGAAGGCGATGCCCAGGGTGTTGCGCGCACCGTAGAGCAGGCGGCTCAACATGTCGCGACCGAGGTTGTCGGTGCCCAGCAGGAACTGGCTGCTCCAGGGTGCGAAACCTTCGCCCACCACCTGGGTTTCGCCATAGGGTGCCAGGATCGGGGCGAACAGCGCGACGAGGATGTACAGGACGATGACCAGCAGGCCGAACTTGGCGCTCACAGGCGCCCGGAATATCTGTTTGAGCAGGCTCATGTACTACCCCTTTGGATGCATCAGGCGTGGGTTGCTGGCGATGGACAGCACATCGGCGCAGGTGTTGAGCAGGATGTAGGTCGCGGCGAAAATCAGGCTGCACGCCTGAACCACCGGGATGTCGCGCTTGGCCACCGAGTCCACCAGCAGTTGGCCGAGGCCCGGATAGACGAACACCACTTCGACCACCACCACGCCGACCACCAGGTACGCGAGGTTCAGCGCCACCACGTTGACGATGGGCGCCAGGGCGTTGGGTAAAGCGTGACGGAAGATGATGCGTGACTGGCTGATGCCTTTGAGCCGCGCCATCTCGATGTAGGGGCTGGCCAACAGGTTGATCAATGAGGCTCGAGTCATGCGCATCATCTGCGCAATCACCACCAGGCTCAGGGTGGCGACCGGCAATACCGAGCGCTCCAGTATCGTGCCCAGTGAGGCGTCGGGCGCGAGGTTGGAGATGCTCGGGAACCAGTTGAGCTTTACCGCGAACACCAGGATCAGGACGTAGGCGACAAAGAACTCGGGAAACGACACCGCACTCAAGGCCGAAGTGTTGAGCACACGGTCGAACCAGCTGTTGCGATAGAGCGCTGCGAGCATGCCCAGCAACAGGGCCAGCGGCACTGACACCAGCGCGGCCAACAGGGCCAGGCTGAAGGTGTTGCCCAGGCGTGACGCGACGAGATCGGCGATGGGCCGTTGATTGGCCAGGGAGACGCCAAGGTCACCTTGCACCACGTTCCAGATCCAGTGCCCGAAGCGGGTGAGCGGTGGGAGGTCCAGACCCAGTTGAGTGCGATAGGCCGCCACGGTTTCCGGCGTGGCGGACTGGCCAAGCATGGCTTGGGCGATGTCACCCGGGAGCATGCCGACGGCCAGGAAAATGATGACCGATACCGCGAACAGCGATAGCAGGCCGAGTGCCAGACGTTGCGCCAGCAATTTTGAAATACTGTTCATCGTGCAGTTCCTTGAAGTAGGCACGCTTACGAAGACTGCGAATTCCAACCCTGTAGGAGCAAAGCTTGCTCCTACAGGTAATCGTCAAAGGTTTTACGCCTGCCACCAGCGCTCGATGACGCGCAAGCCGTCCAGTTCGCCGTACGGCGCGGTCTGGCTGCCGTGGGCGACACGGTTGGAGCGCGCCGCCACCGAACTGGCGAACAACGGCACTATCGCCCCGCCGTCATCCCGGCACAGCGCCTGCATTTCGTTGTACATCTCGCGACGCAATGGGTCGTTCAATTCGCCCCGGGCAGCGTTGAGCAACTGGTTGAAGCGCGGGTTGTCCCAGTGTGTTTCGTTCCAGGCGGCACCCTTGGCGTAACCGATGCTGAACATGCGGTCGGCCGTCAGGCTGCTGTACCAGAACGAGGTGGTGAAGGGCTGTTTCATCCAGACGTTGGAGAAGTAACCATCGACGGGTTCGCGAACCACATCGATGTCGATCCCCGCCTGGCGCGCCTGCTCCTTGAACAGGACCGACGCATCCACCGCACCGGAGTACGCGGCGTCGGAGGCTTGCAAGCGGACTTTCAAAGAATCGACACCGGCCTGGCGCAAGTAGAAACGCGACTTGTCCGGGTCGTAGGTGCGCTGTTCCAGCGCCGTGTTGATGAAACGGCTGCCAGGCTGGATCGGGTGATCGTTACCCACCAGGCCATAGCCATACAGCACCGACGCCAGCAGCGTTTCGCGGTTGACGGCGTGTTTCATGGCCATGCGAATATTGTTGTCCTTGAACTGCTGGGCGTCGCACAACATCGGGAAGGTGTAGTGCTGGGCGCCTTTGGTTTCTTCGATCACCAGGTTGGGATTGCGCTTGAGCAATGCCACTGTTTTCAAGTCGACCTTGTTGATCACATCGACCTGCCCGGTCACCAGCGCATTGATGCGTGCGGCGCCGTCGGCAATCGCCAGCAGCTCGGCACTGGCGAAATGCGCGCGGCCGGGTTTCCAGTAGTCGGGGCTACGCTCCAGGCCCATGCGCACACCCGGTTCGAAGTCCTTGAGGCGATAGCCACCGGTTCCGATACCGGCCTGCCAATCCGGCACACCGTCTTTGCTCGGCATGATCACCAGATGGTAATCGGCGACCACGTACGAGAAGTCGGCGTTGCCCGAATGCAGTTCGAACACCACGCTGTCGGCGCCTTGGGCGCTGACCTTGGCGACGTCGCCCAACACGGTCTTGGCGGCGGACGTGGATTTTTCACCGAGGTGATGCTGGATCGAGGCAACGACGTCCTCGGCCGTCAGGGTTTTGCCGTTGTGAAAGGTCACGCCCGGACGCAACTTGAAGGTCCAGATGCGTGCGTCCGGTGTCGAGGTCCAGCTCTCGGCCAGTTCCGGGATTGCCGTGCCGTCCACGGCGATTTCGGTGAGGGTGTTATAGATCGCGGAGAAGCCGACGAAGGTGAAGGTATCGACCCAGGTGCCGGGATCCCGGGAGTCGGTGGTGCTGCCACCGGCCAGGCCAAGGCGCAAGACGCCGCCCGGTTTTGGTGTGGCTTCTGCGGCGAAGGCGCCCATTGGCAAGCCCATGGAAAACGCTCCGGCGACTGCTGCTGCCGTGGCGCTGTACCTCAAGCTCCCTACAAGAAATGCTCTGCGAGGAAAACTGAAAGTCTGGTTCGCTTGAGTAATTTTGTTGTTGTTATCGCTCATTGCATTGCCCCTGATCAAACGCTGCCAAAAGTAATGAAATATCGGTTCGAAACCACGCAAAGCACCGGGCCATGGCCCGGTGCGTCAATCGTTTACCTCATCAGGACTCACACCTGAATCGCCTTCACTTCGACGAATTCGTTGAGCCCCTCCTCCCCCCATTCACGGCCATTGCCCGATTGTTTGTAGCCACCGAACGGCGCTTGATAATTGAACGCCGCGCCATTGAGAAAGCACTGCCCCGCGCGCAATTGCCGCCCCAGATTCAAGGCCCGTTCATGACTGCCGGCCCAGACCCCGCTGGACAGGCCGAACGGTGAATCGTTGGCGATCTGGATTGCCTGCGCTTCGTCGTCGTAGGGAATCAGGCATAACACCGGGCCGAAGATTTCTTCCTGGGCGATGCGCATGCGGTTGTCGACATCCGCGAACACGGTCGGGCTGACATAGAAACCGCGCTCGAATTCCTGCGCCGCTTCGCCACCGCACACTAATCGCGCGCCTTCCTGAAGACCGGTCTGGATGTAGTCGAGTACCGTGCGCCGTTGGGCCGCCGAACACATCGGTCCGAGGAAACTTTGCGGGTCCAGCGGATCGCCCATGCGCAGGCTTTGGGTTTCGGCAATCGCCAGTTCCACGGCCTCGGCATAGCGACTGGCCGGCAGCAACATGCGGGTCAACGCGGTGCAGGTCTGCCCGGAGTTGATCATCACGTCCTGCACGCCGTAGCGCACGGCGGCTGCCAGGTCGGCGTCTTCGGCAATCAGCAGCGCCGACTTGCCACCCAGTTCCAGGCACACGCGCTTGACCGAAGGTGCCGCGGCTTGCGCCACCCTTACGCCCGCGCCGGTGGAGCCGGTGAACGACACCATGTCCACGTCCTGGTGTTTGGCCAGGGCTTCACCGACCTTCGAACCCGGCCCGCTGACCAGATTGAACACGCCCGCCGGCAAGCCGATCGCGTCAATCATCTGCGCCAGCAAAAACGCGTGCAGCGGAGTTTCCTGGCTGGGCTTGACCACCACGGTGCAACCGGCGGCGAGTGCCGGGGCGAGTTTGCCGATCAACTGGTGCAGCGGGTAATTCCACGGGTTGATGAACGCGCACACGCCCACCGCTTCGCGAATCACTAACGAGTTGCCGACCTCGCGCACTTCGTCCATCAGGCCTGCGAGTTCGATGTATTGCTCAAGCCCTTCGATCGGTCCGTCGACCTGAACCGAACGGCACCATTGCACCGGCATCCCCAGCTCGGCGGTGATCACCGAGGCCATCTCGTCGGCACGTTGACGCAGTTGCTCAGCGAGGGCGCGAATGTAGCCGGCACGCACGCTCGAAGGCGTGCGCGACCATGAAGCAAAGGCGCGACGGGCGGCGGCCACCGCGTGGTCGACATCGCGCTCATCGCCCAGCGGCACCGACCCTGCGACGGCTTCGGTGGCCGGGTTGATGACCTCGGCGATACCTTGCCCCGAAGGGGTCTGCCAGCGGCCATCGATAAACAGTGTGGTGTAGTCATGCATAAATCGGCGTCTCCATCAGTTCACTGGCACAACGTGCGATGCGCTGGCAGGCATCACTCAAGGCTTGCGCGTTGACCACCAGGCCCAAGCGAATATGCCCGGCCGCGCTCGGGCCGAACGCTTCACCGGCCAGCACCGAGACGCCATGCCGGTCGAGCAGGCGATTGGCGAAGGCCTGGGCGCTAAGCCCGGTGTCACGAATGTCGACCATCACGAACATCCCGCCATCAGGTTTCAAGGCCCGCAGCCCCGGGCAATCGGCGAGGCTTTCGCAGACCAGGTCGCGGCGTTGGCGATAGGCTTCACGCATGGCGTCGAGCTCTGGAAGCTGGCTGTCCAGCGCCACGATAGCGGCGTCCTGGATGAAGTCGGGTGAGCCGTACAACATGCACAGCGCGAGGTTTTCCAGGTGCGTGGAAAGCGCTGGCGGCGCGACCACCCAACCCACGCGCCAACCGGTCATGGCGTGGGATTTCGACAGGCTGTTGAGCGTCGCGGTGCGTTCAGCCATGCCCGGCAAACTGGCCGGACTGACGTGCTCACCCTCGAACAGCAACTCGCTGTAGACCTCATCGGAAATCAGCCACAGGTCGTGGGCGATGCACAGTTCGGCCAGTGCCTGCCACGTGCTTCGCGGGAGGCTGGCACCCGACGGGTTGTGCGGGCTGTTCAGCGCCAGGGCGCGGGTGCGCGGGGTGATGCGCGCCGCGACGTCTTCGGGCAGCACCCGAAAGCCGTTTTCCGGACGCACCGGCACCGGAATCACCACCGCCCCGCACGCCCCGAACACCGCTTCATAGGTCACGTACATCGGCTCGGCGACGATCACTTCATCCCCGGGGTTGAGCACGCACTGGGCGACGCAAAACAGCGCGCATTGGGCACCGGCCAGCACCGTGACTTCATCGGCAGAAACGGCCTGACCGCTGCGCTGCTGATGACGCCGGGCGATGCTTTCACGCAGGGCGCGTTTGCCGCGTACATCTGCGTAGTGAGTATTGCCGTTCAACAAGCTGTCGATGGCGGCCTGAACGATCGGCACCGGTGTGTCGAAATCCGGATCGCCGACCGACAGCAGCAGGATGTCTTCGCCCTGCTCCTGCAGCGCCAGGGCGCGGTAATGAATGTCCCACGCGGCAGCACCGTCACCGGAGATTCGTTGTGTCAGATCGGAAAAGCGCATGGCCTGCTCCTTTTGAAAAGCGCCGAAAAATGGGAATCAATGCGCACAGGCATGCTTGAGTTCGATCAGCGTGACGCCGTTACGCTTGAAGCCATGGCGCAAATCGGTTTGCAGTTCGGCCAGGCTTTGCGGCTGGGTCACGGTGCAACCGAACGCGCGGCCCAGGGCGGCAAAGTCCGGGTTGCGCGGCAGCACACCAATCGGCTCGATGTCCAGGCCCAGCATGTCGTCGCGAATCTGCCCAAGTGCGTCGTTGTTCCACAGCAGCACCACCAGCGGGCTGTCCAGTTCCTCGACCGCCGTCGCCAGTTCCTGCGCGGTGTAGAGGAAACCGCCATCGCCGACCAGTACCAGGCCAGGTCGCGTTGGCGCACCGAACTTGGCGCCGATACCGGCGGGCAGGCCATAACCCAAGGTGCCGTAGCCGGTCGGGTGTAACCAGCTGCGGGGCGCCAGGCTGTCGAAGGCGTAATTGCCGGTGTAGGCCAGCTGGGTCATGTCGGTGCTGATGAAGGCATTGACCGGCAACTCGGCGGCGATGCGCTCGAGAATGGCCTGGTGAATCGACTGCAGCGGACCGTGGCCGTTTTTGACGGCTTCACGCAGTTGGGTGACCGCGTCAATCGCCGCCGTGGCATCACGAGGGGCGGATGGCAGGCGCTCGAGCAAGCCCGCGAGGGTCTGCTGCGCATCGCCTTGCAGCGCCACCGCGCAAGGGTAGAAGTCGTTGAACTTGCGCGGGTCGATATCCACGCGCAGCAGTTGAGCGTTGAGCGGCAAGCGCTCGCGCCAGAAATCGGTATCGGCCATTTCAGTACCGACTGCCAGTACCACATCGGCTTCGGCGATCAGGTTCCAGCCGGCTTCCACACACAGGGAGGAGCCAGCATTGAGCGGCGCGTCCGGTGGCAGCAGGCCTTTGCCTGCAACGCTGGTGAACAATGGCGCGGCCAATTGGGTGCTCAGTGCCTGCAGTTCCTGCGCCGCGTTGAGTGCGCCACCACCGGCGATGATCATCGGCCGTTTGGCGTTTTGCAGCGTGGCGACGGCCTCGTCCAATGCGCGGGTCGACGCCGGGCCACGACCCGGACGGCGCACGACGTCGTTACTCCAGTCGCGGGTCACTTGCGCTGACAGCACGTCCAGCGGCACCGAGATGTGCACCGGGCGCGGGCGTTCGCTGTCGAACACGGCGTAGGCACGGGCGATCAGCTCGGGCAGGTCCTCGGCGCTTAACGCAACCGCCGAGAACGCCGTGATCGGCGCGGTCATGGCGCGCTGATCCTGGGTTTCGTGAAGGCATCCCCAGCCTTTTCCGAGACTGGCCGTGTGGTTGACGCTGGAGATCACCAGCATCGGAATCGAGTCGGCGTACGCCTGGCCGATACCGGTCGCAGCGTTGGTCACGCCCGGACCGGTAATGATGAAGCACACCCCCGGTTTGCCACTGACGCGGGCATACCCGTCGGCCATGAAACTGGCGCCCTGTTCATGGCGGGTCAGGACATGGCGAATGCCGCTGCCCGGCAGGCCGCGATACAGTTCCAGCGTGTGCACACCGGGAATGCCGAACACAGTGTCGACGCCGTAGTTGGCCAGCAGACGGACCAGGGCCTGGCCGCCGGTCAATGTCGTGGTTTGCATGTTCATATCCTCACTCGTGGCCAAGGCGAATCAACGCGTCGACCGCAGTCGTGCCGTGGGCACCGACCAACAATGGGTTCACATCGAGTTCCAGCAATTGATCGGCGTTCTCGCAGGCGTAATCGGCCACCGCGCGAATGGCCGCGACCAGCGCCTCCAGATCAGCCGCTTCGCGCCCGCGAAAACCTTGCAGCAATGCGGCACTGCGCAGGCTCAGCAACGCGGCGCGAATGGCGCCATCGGTGGTCGGCAGCAGCAGGCTGCGACTGTCCTTGAGCAGCTCCACCAGAATGCCGCCAGCGCCGATCACGAGGGCCAGGCCGAAGTCATTTTCGCGTTTGATGCCGACGATCAATTCAGCCAGTGGCGCTGACGCCATGGGTTCCAGCAACACCTGATCGAAGGGCACCTGCGGCGCGTAATCGGCGATGCTCGCGCGCATCTTTTCCAACGCGGCGCTCAGGGCTGCGCCATCCTTCAAGTTGAGCGCGACGGCACCGGCTTCGGTTTTGTGCGGCAACTGCGCGCTAACGGCTTTGATCACCAGCGGGTAACCCAACGTGTTGGCGTCGGTCAGTGCCTTCGCCGGCGTGCTCAGTACACCGTTGGGTGTCGGCAGGCCGAAGGCACGCAGCGCCTGTTTGGAATCCCACTCGTTGAGCAAGCGACCCTCGCCTTCCAATGCCTGGGGGCACAGCGGCACGAGCGCCGATTCGCCCAGCGCGAGCAGCGCCTCACGGTTGCGCTGATAACCGGCGATCAGTCCCCAGGCGGTCAAGCCGTCTTCCACACCTTGCAGAGCAGCGACGCCTCGGGCATGCAGCAATTCACGCGCGTTGGCCGGCAGCAATTCAGGGAAGGCCGAGGTGACAAAACCGGTCTTGCCGTGACGGACCAGCGCGGCGCAGTACAGCTCCAGCAGCAGGTCGCATTCCTTGCGTTCACCGGTGGACTCCGTCGGGTAATCGAGCACCAGCATGGCCGCATCGGCCTCGGTGCGCAGGGCGCTGTCGAGCATGCGGTTCAAGGCTTCGCCGTCACCCCAGATCGCCGTGGTGAAATCGAGCGGATTGACCAGGTTGGCGTAGCTTGGCAGCACCTGGGCAAGCTCTTCGCGCTGAGCTTCATCGAACTTGGGCAACGTCAGGTCGTTGCGTTCGGCGTAGTCGGCAATCAGGCCGGCGTCGCCACCGGAACAGGCCAGTGCAATCAGGCTATTGCCCGAGGGTAATTTTCCGCACGCAGCGGCCTTGAGCGTTTCGACAAAGCTCACCGGGCCACTGACGCGAATCACGCCAAGACGTGCGAACAGGCTGTCGTACAGAGCGTCGGAACCGGACAGCGAACTGGTGTGGCTGAGGGCGAGTTCGGCGCCGATCTGCGAAACGCCAGTTTTCAGGGCAATGATCGGAATGCCCTTTTCCAGCGCCTTGTGCGCGGCCCGGGCAAATCCCGGAACGTTTTTCAGCCCTTCCATGTGCAGGCCGATGGCGGTGACCCGAGGTTCGTCGAGCAGCACGTCCATCAGTTCCGCGACGCCCAGTTGCGCCTGATTACCGACCGATGCCATGTACGCAACCGGCAGCGAGCGGTCGCTCATGGACAGGTTGTAGGCAAAGTTGCCGCTCTGGGTCAGCACGGCGACACCCTTCTCCACCGGCTTGCCGCCATGGGCCACCGGCCATAACGCCGAGCTGTGCAGGTAGTCGAGCAGGCCGTAGCAGTTGGGACCGAGCAAAGCCATGTCGCCGGCCGCCTCGAGCAACTGTTGCTGCAGAGCCTGGCCTTCTGCGCCGGTCTCGGCAAACCCGGAGGCGTAGCAGATGGCGCCGCCCGCGCCCTTCGCTGCCAGCTGCGCCACGGCGGTCAGGGTCAGCTCACGATTGGTGGCGACGAACACCGCGTCCGGGCCACAGGGCAGCGCGTCGATGCTGCGTACACAGGGCACACCCTCGAGGCTTTCATGTTGCGGATTCACCAGCCACATTTGCCCCTGGTAGCCACCTTCGGCGCAGCGCTTGAGCGCGCGCGCCATACTGCGACCACCGACGAACGCCAGGTGGCGAGGCGCGAGCAGGCGCTTGAGGTTTTCACGAATAGTCTGCGACATGCTTGTTCTCCAGGCCGATCAGCGCAGCAGCGGCCGCAGTAGCTCGCGGGAAATGATGTGACGCTGGATTTCAGAGGTGCCTTCCCAGATCCGCTCGATCCGCGCGTTACGCCAGATGCGCTCCACCGGTCCTTCGTCCATCAGGCCCATGCCGCCGAAGATCTGCACCGCCTCATCAGCCGCGCGACCGAGCACTTCACTGGCGAACAGTTTGGCCATGCCGGCCTCGCCGTCGGTCATCGTGCCCTGGTCCATTTTCCAGGCGGTGTGCAGGGTCAGAAGCTCAGCCGCACGAATCTGCGTGGCCATGTCCGCGAGCTTGAACGAGATGCCCTGATAGGTACCGATCGGCTGGCCGAACTGCTTGCGATCTGCCGCCCATTGCAGCGACACGTCGAGTGCCCGTTGGGCCTGGCCGACGCAGTTGGCGGCGACCATCACGCGCCCGGCCGTCAGCCAGGCATTGGCCACTTCCCAGCCCTTGCCGACTTCACCAAGGACTTTGCTCGCGGGTACGCGGCAGTCGTCGAAGAACATTTCGAAGGTGTGGTAACCGCGGTTGCTCACGCACTTGGGGCCACGGCGAATGGTCATGCCCGGCGTGTCGCGATCCACCAGGAACGAGGTCACGGCGTTGCGCTTTTTGCCGTTGTGTTCGTAGGTGTCGGTAACCGCGAAAACGATGGCGAAATCGGCGTGGCCAGCGTGGCTGATGAAATGCTTGCTGCCGTTCAGGACGAAGTCATCACCGTCGCGCACGGCACGGGTTTTGATCGCATTGGCATCGGAACCGGCACCCGGCTCGGTGAGCGCGAAGCAGTCGATTTTCTCGCCTTGAATGCACGGCAGCAGGTAGTCGCCAATCTGGCTGCCGGTACACGCCATGAGGATTTTTGAAGGACGTGCGACGAACACGTGCAACGCCCATGAGACCTTGGACAGCTCTCGCTCGATCAGCGCCTGGGACAGGTAATCGAGACCACCACCGCCGACTTCTTCCGGCATGTTGAAGGCATAGAATCCTGCGGCGATGGCCTTGCCACGGATCTCGGCCGCCAATTCCGGAGAGACTTCGTCGGCACGATCAACCGCATCTTCGTGAGGCAGCAGTTCCTTGGCAACGAAGCTGCGTACTGCGTCCACCAACATTTCTTGTTCTTGGGTTAGTTGGAAATTCATGGGTGCTACCTGTTGTTCGTATGCGGGTTAGAGGTGCAAGGCAAAAGCAGTTTTATCGACCGACAAACCGGGCCGGGCGTTTTTCCACGGACGCGCGCAAGGCCTCGGCGCCGTCCTCGCTGCGACCGCAGAGCAGGCCGGCGGCGAGCTCGGCTTGCAGTTGTTCCGGCAAGCTGCGCTGGGCGCCTTCGCGCATGAGTTTTTTGGTCTGGACGAAGGCGAAGGTCGGGCCGTTGGCCAGGCGGGTTGCCAGCTCACCAGCGACGTCGAGCAGTTGCTCATCGGCGCACACTTCACCGACCAGTCCGGTCGCCAGGGCACGGTCGGCCCCCCACAACTCATCGAGAAACAGCAGGCGCTTGGCTTGTTCGGTGCCAATCAGGCGAGGCAGGTGCCAGCTGGCACCGGCGTCCGGCGAGTAAGCCATGCTGGTGTAGCCGGCCTTGAAGCGTGCCGATTGCGCGGCGATGCGCAGGTCGCAGCACAGCGTCAGGTCCATCCCGGCGCCAACGGCGGTGCCATTGATTGCGGCGATGGTTGGCTTCTCCAGGCTGTACAGACGGCTCATCAGGGCATGGGCGGTTTCGGTCCAGCCGTAGCTTTCGAGCGCGCCACGGGCTTCGGCTTCGGCCCATTCAGCGAGGTCGGCACCGGCACAGAAACTGCGGCCGCTGCCGGTCAACACAACGACACGCACGGCAGGGTCGGCGTTGAATTCGTCGAGCAGGGCGTGGAGGTTTTTCAGGGTCGGGATGTCCAGCGCGTTGCGCTGAGCGGTGCGATTGAGGGTGATCCAGGCAACGCCTGCTTCGACCTGGCTGAGCAGAGAAGGTTGAGTAGTCATTGCGAGTCCTCGAATTATTTTGATTGGAATGAGGTGATGCGACTTGGGGCCATACTAAACGAGTGTTCAGTAAGGCGGCAATTGGGGGGATGAATGGCTGTAACGGCTGCATAAACACACTATGCTTTTGTTTTATAAGGGTTTTTTGTTTGACAGGGCGAAATCAGGGACAGGTCTGTTACAACTTTGAACAACTGGGTACACCGAGGGCTTTTCCGAACTCCACAATTCATCCGATACCCCGATATCTCTTGTAGGAGCTGTCGAGTGAAACGAGGCTGCGATCTTTTGATCTTGCCGTTCCGTTCGCAATGACAGCAACCACGGTATCTACCGCTGAAAAGCAAGATCAAAAGATCGCAGCCTCGTTTCACTCGACAGCTCCTACATGGATGCGCGGGTTTCTTGCGCCCTGATTTACGGGCATAAAAAACGCGACGGTAAACCGTCGCGTTTTTCAGTTTGCCCTTGCGCAATTACACGGTCGGCAAGCTCGGCGCCAGCACGCCTTGGCGTTTACGGTAGATCAGGAAGTAAGCGCTGTAGCAGACCATGATGAAACCAAAGCCCCAATACAGCGAAGGACGTTGCGTCTCATCCAGTGCCAGGAACACAAACAGCGAGCAGCACAGTGCAATACACGTCAGCGGAATCAGCGGGAACAAAGGCGCACGGTATTTCAGGTCGCTGAGTTTGCCGCCATCACGCAGGAAGGCTTTGCGGAATTTGTACTGCGCCAGCGCGATGACGATCCAGGTCACGGTGCCCGACATGCCACTGACCGCCATCAACACCATGAACAACGTGTCCGCCGCAATGAAGCTGGTCATCAGTGACACGAGCGCGAAGCACAGGGTGATGCTCAGCGCCCGCAATGGCACGCCACGTTTGCTCAATGTCGACAGGCCTCTTGGCGCCATGCCGGTCTTCGACATGGCCCACAAAATGCGCGTCGACGCATACAGACCTGAGTTACCCACCGACAGGATCGCGGTAAGGATCACGAAGTTCATCAAGTCGGCGGCGTACGGAATGCCGACCATGTCGAACACCTGCACGAACGGGCTTTCCATCAGCCCCGCCTGCTCCCACGGCACAATGGCCGAGAGCACCACGATGGCCAGCACATAGAAAATCAGTACACGGAATACGACATTGCGCACCGCGCGGGGAATGCTCTTTTCCGGCTGATCGGTTTCGCCAGCCGCCACGCCCATGATTTCGCAACCCTGGAACGCGTAGACCACGGTCATCATCACCGCGAACACCGCCGACAGGCCGTGGGGAAACAGTGAGTCGCCCATCAGGTTCGTCAACAGAGGCGCCGGTGCGCCGCTGGTCAACGGGATAGCGCCGAAGATCACCAGGATACCGACCACGATGAACCCGAGAATTGCCGCGACCTTGATGCCGGAGAACCAGTACTCCGCCTCGCCGAAGGCACGGGTCGCCAGCGCGTTCAGGCCGAACAACACCGCCACGAACAATGCTGACCAGTACCAGATCGGGATGTCTGGAAACCAGCGCTGCATCAACATGCCAGCGGCGGTGAATTCCAGGCCGACGGTGGTGGCCCAGCTCATCCAGTACACCCAGCCGATCATGAAGCCCGTGGCCGGTCCGATAAATTTGGTGGCGTGGGTCTGGAACGAGCCCGACACCGGCATTTGCACGGACAGCTCGCCCAGGCAAACCATCACCAGGTACATCAGGAAACCGGCGACCAGGTAAGCCAGAATCGCGCCCACCGGGCCGCTTTGATTGATGATGACGCCAGACCCCATGAACAATCCGGTGCCGATGACGCCGCCCAGCGACAACATGAAAATATGCCGGCTTTTCAGGGCTCGGGTGAGCTGGATGCCTTCGCGTTCGATAGCTTTGCTCATATCGGCACCTCAGTAATTGGCGAGGTGCAGGGCGAATGACAGGACGTCACGGCGCGGGGAAGAATCAGCATTACGGCGTTTCATTATTATTATCTCCAATAAGCTTCGAAGACCGCTTGCGGCGGTTGCCATCGATTATTGGAAGACCATGTAAGCTGGAGTTGTACGCGAGGATCAAAGATGTAAAAAGTCGTAACAAACTTGTACGTCAGGCGTGTAACAGTTCGCCCAAGGTCTGGCGGGAGTGCCGCAGTTGCTCATGAACCCGCGGTGCCAGCACTCGCAACGCCGCTTCGTCATTGATTAGCGCGGCCTCCTCCAGCGCTCGCAGTACGTTGGCCAATGCGCGGAACCCAAGCGAGTCGCTGCTGCCGGCCAACCGGTGCGCCAGGTGCGCGACCTCGGTGCAATCGCCGGCATCAATGGCTTCCGTCAGTGCTTCGCTGTGCTGCTTGATCGAGTCGCGCAACACCTCCAGCAAGCCCAGGAGTTTCTGTTCTCCGAGCAAGGTGCGATGCGTGTCCAGCAGCGGCCAATCCATCGCGTCATCATCACGTTGCGGCACCGGCAACGGCACCGGCAATTGACCGGACAATGCCTGACGCAGATTGTCGAGCTTCAGCGGTTTGGCGAGGATGGCGTCCATGCCGGCATCCAGGTAGCCGCGCACCAGGGCCGGCTGCACGCTGGCGGTCAGGGCGAAGATTCGGCTGTGGCGATTGGGCCCGTCTTCACTGCGCAGCTGTTTGCACAATTCGACGCCGCTGATGCCAGGCAAATGCACGTCGAGCAGGATCAAATCGAACCTCTGCGCGGCGCATAGCGTCAGTGCCTGCCGGGCTTCTTCGGCGAACCAGACCTGATGCCCGTCCCGTCGCAACAATCCGTTGACCACTTCGCGGTTCAGCGCCACGTCCTCGACCACCAGGATGTTCAGCGCGCGGCCCGGGACGCTGCTCAACCGCACACTGGCCACTGCAGTGGTCGGTTGCAACGCCAGTTCAAACCAGAAACAGCTGCCCCGACCGACTTCACTGTCAACGCCGATCCGCCCGCCCAACTGCTCTACCAGGTGCTTGCTGATCGCCAGCCCGAGCCCGGTGCCGCCGAAGCGTTGCGCGACTTCTTCACTGGCCTGGGTAAAGCGTTCAAAGATCTTTTCCTGCATCGCCGGCGCGATGCCGATACCGTTGTCGGTCACGCTCACGCGCAGCCACTGAGCAGCGTGATCAGAAACGGCAGGCAGCAGGATGACCTCCACCGTGACCTCGCCGCCTTCGGTGAACTTGATCGCATTCGCCAGCAAGTTACTGAGCACCTGACGCAGGAATTGCTCGGCACCAAGATGTCGGTCCGCCACCTGTGGATCGACCCGGCATTGCAGCATCGTGTCGTTGCTCGATGCCCGTGGCTCAAGCAGCGTCAACACTTCATCGAGCAATTGCCGCAAGGAAAAATTGACCGGCTCGGGATGGCTTTCACCCTCTTCCAGCCGGGCGAAATACAGCACCTCGTTGAGGATCGACAGCAACCCTTCGCCAGCCTTGTACAACGCATCCAGACGTTTGCCGTCGCGCTCATCCAGATCGGCGTCGCGCAGCAATTCGGCCATGCCCAGGATACCGTTGAGCGGTGTGCGCAACTCATGGCTCATGGTCGCGAGAAAACGCGACTTGGCGAGGTTGGCCGCTTCCGCTTCGTCCTTGGCGCGCATCAGGCTGGCGGTGCGGCGCTCGACCCTGCGCTGCAGTTCATCGCGGTTGGTCTGCAGGGCCAGTCGATCGGTTTCGCGCCGGGCGATGTCGCTGAGTATCGCTCGACGCATGTCGTCCAGCGCGTAGGCCACGGTGTCGATTTCGTCTTCGTCAGGGTGCGATTTTTTGTCCAGATGCAGCGGCTCGTGCCAGTCGCCCGCAGCGATGCGCCGGGCAAAGTCGGCCATCACTTGCAGATGACGCGTGACCAAGCGGTAAAACAACGCTGAGAGCACGACCGCCAACCCGCACAGGAACACACTCATCCACAGCAGGCTGGTCAATCCCGTGGTGTATAGACGTTCATGCACCGCGCCGAGATCGGTGCTGACTTCCAATTGACCGAGGTGCCGCAACGGTCCTGACGGCGGTTGATAGTCCAGTTCGAAACGCTCGATGCGCAATGCCCCTACCGGGTCGGGATTACCTTGCAGCAGATTGAAATCGGGGCTGATCAAACGAACACGCGCCACGTCGGAGAAGTCCACCAGGCCGCGGAGCTGCACATTCAGCTGGTCCTGGTTCAAGTCCCAGAGACTGCGTTCCAGACTCGCGAGATAACCGGCGCGAATCAGCTCCATGCGCGAGTCGATGTCGCGCATTTCCCGTTGGTATTCGAAGTACAACTGCACACTGCTGGCCAGCACCGTGAAACACAGACTGAAGAACAGAATGTACAACAGGAGCCGACGCAGCAGCCCGACCGGGCGCGCATGAATCATGGTGAACTCGTGGACGGTTTCAGGAGGTCGCGGTAAATGGCTTCACTTTCAGCCAGCAGGCGGCCGACCTGTCCCGAGTCAATCATGTGCTGCAACTGTTCATCGATCTCCGGCATCCGCCTGGCCAGGGACGAACGCCGAGAGACGGCCACGCGCAGATAGTCCACACTGAAGGATTCGGGCAAGACGACGATGTCCTGTGCACCCGCCAGCGTGTCGACTTGCATTTGTCCTGTGCGCCGCTCCGAGACGATGAAATCGATGCGTCCACGTATCAGTTTTCCGAAGTTCTGCCGGCTGTCCGATACCCTTTCAAAGTTCTGATGCTCGGCGACGAAGCGGTCGAACGCTTCGCCGTAACTTTCACCGAACAAAAAGCCGCCCCGGTAATTGGCCAGGTCTTCGAGACGATCGATTTTTACCGGGTGCTGACGGTTGATGAACACGGCCACCTCTTCGCGCAACACCGGCACCGTCGAGAACACCAGACCGTGTTCACGCTCCGCGGTACGGTAAGCCAGCACCACATCTACCCGACCTTCAGCGGCGTCCAGAACGCAGCGATTCCAGTTGTCCAACTCGACCATTTCGACTTCATAGCCCAATCGCGCGAACAGTTCATTCACCACACTGGGGGCCAGGCCGCGCATGTGTTTGCCGTCGCTCCAGGAGATGGGCGGGTACACCGGATAGTCGCAGTAGCGGACCTTTTCCGCAGCCATCACACCCGTGGCCAACAGCATCAAAATACAAACGAGCCACTGCCGCATCGTGCTCAGGCCGCCGCGCTGGCGGTGAACAGATAGCCGGCACCATGGATGGTAATGATCAATTGCGGCTCGGCCGGATCGTCGTGCAACTTGCGACGCAAGCGCCCGACCAGCACGTCGATGGAGCGGTCGTTAGGCACCCATTCGCGATTGCGGATCTGGTCCATCAACTGATCACGGCTCAGGGTATGGCCGCTGTTGCGCAGGAACACGCTGAGCAGCTGGTACTCGCCGTGGGTCAGCAGGGTTTCGCAGCCACTCTGGTCGATCAGCCGCCGACGGTCGGTGTCCAGCGCCCAGGCCGCGAACTGTTTCACCGGCCGGGAAATGCTCGCTACCGGTTGCGGGGTATGGGCGTGACGAACCCGGCGGATCAGATTCTTAGCCCGGGAGACCAGCTCGCGTGGATTGAGGGGTTTGATCACGTAATCATCGGCGCCGCACTCAAGGCCGACGATACGATCGATTTCATCGTTGCGACCGGTGATCAGAATGATCCCGACCTCGGAGCGGACCCGCAGCTCTCGGGTCAGGGTCAGGCCGTCCTTGCCCGGCAGGCGGATATCGAGCATCACCAGGTCGACGGAATGGCTCGCCAGAAAGGTTTCGGCCAGTTCCGCGGTGGCGGCGCAATGCACTTCATAACCTTCCTGGGACAGGTAGGCCTGCAGCAGTTCGCGAATCAGCGGATCGTCATCGACGATCAATACCCGAGGAGTCATCGCTAGGTTCCCGCGTGTGCCCGAAGGCGTGTTTCTTATTAGAGTTTTTTCCTGCACTGGCGCCAGAGAGTATCCACTGCTGAACGATCGATCAACAGCCCGTCGTCTGGACGCAAAATCTCTGTCGACCGCCGGCTTGCAATCCATCGACCCAGGCTTCACAAATCTGGATGCCCTGTTCCGGGGTGAAGGTGCCGGGGTTCAATCCGGATTCCAGCCACAAGCCGTCGAGCAAGGCACTGAGGCTGATGGCCGCCAGGTCGGAATCAAAGTTTTCCCAGCCCTCCTCCTGCGCCAGTTCATTCAGCACCTTGCGCAGGATGCCGCGGTACTCGCCGTAGGAATGTTCGTGCGCGAGGTTGATCGCTTCCGCCGTTTTCACCGCGCCCCAGAACGCCAGCCAGGCATCGAGCAGTTGCGGGTCCAGCAGTTCAGCGGAAAACGAGCCCCGGAAGAAGGCCGAAAAACGCTCGCGGGCATTGGGAGCTGCCTGCTCCATCGCGGCGCGTAACAAGCCCATGACCCGACCGGTCACCGCCAGATAGGCTTCTGCGACCAGTTCGTCTTTGCCGGAATAGTGGTGACTGATGAGGCCGACGGAGACACCGGCCTCAGCGGAAATCTTGCGGATGGAGGCGCCCTGAAAGCCATGGCGCTTGAGGCAAACGAGCGTTGCTTCGATGAGATTGGTTTTGCGCAGTTCCGGCGCCATTCTGGAGAATCGGACTTCCTGAGTCATTGGACGACCTTCCTGGAGCGAGAGTTGAGCTCTGTACGAGCCGTTCACGAACTGAACGACTGTACAGCAACAACCCTCGCCGACTCCAGACGTAGATCCTGTTTACATCTCGGGGAATACATCGGATGGAACAATCGCGCCGCCTTTCATGACCACCGGCGTTTTCTCAAGGATTGTGATGTCGGCGATCGGATCACCATCGACCGCGATCATGTCGGCAAACCGACCGGCGCTCACGGCGCCTACGTCCTGCTGCCAATTCAGCAAATCGGCGGCAACCAGGGTAGCGGACTGGATCGCCTGCATGGGGGTCATGCCGTACTTCACCATGTAGGCAAACTGCCGGGCATTTTTGCCATGCGGGTAAATGCCCGCATCCGTACCATAGGCGATTTTAACCCCGGCCTTCACCGCCTTGCGGAAGCCTTCGCGCTGGACTTCAGTGGTTTCGGTATTTTTGCGCAGGTAATCTTCCGGCCATTTTTCCTCGCGCCCCACTTTATCGATGTAGTCTCCGTTGTAGATGTCCATGACCAGATAGGTCCCGTTGTCCTTGGCCAACTTGACGCCTTCGTCGTCGAGCAGCGAGGCATGTTCCACGGATTTCACCCCTGCACGAATGGCAGCTTTGATGCCGTCGGCACCATGGGCGTGAACAGTGGCATAGCTTTTATGAACCTTGGCTTCCTGCACCACCGCACGCATCTCGTCTTCGGTCATTTCCATCTGACCGGGTTCGGTTCCTTCGGCCAGTACTGCGCCCGTACCGACCATCTTGATGGTGTCGACACCATGCTGGAACAGGTAGCGGGTCTTGAGTTTTGCGTCATTGGCATCGCGGTACACCCCAACCCGCATGTCGTCAGGAATGGACACTCCCGGGGCAAATCCCGTGACTTCCCCACCGCCGCCGGCGACCCCGATATAAGCGCCGACAACGTTCATACGCGGACCCAACACCTGATGGGCGTTGATCGCATCGCGCAGGGAGACGTCGGTAAAGGCTCGATAGGTGCCCACATCGTGGACGGTGGTAAAACCTGCACGCAAGGTTTGATAGGCGTGTTTGGCGCCTAACAACGCATAGTCCTGAGGCGAATGCAGGAGCGGTTCGGCTACATTGTTTGTCATGTCCCAATCAGCGATGTGCGTATGCATATCGATAAGGCCTGGCAGAACAGTCTTGGCCGACCAGTCGATGACCTTGCTGTCAGCCGGTGGAGCGCTCCAGGGCTCGACGGCCACGATGCGATCGCCATCCACCTTGATGCGTTGGTCTGTGAGCACTTTGCCGCGCTCGACATCTACCAGGCGACCCGCATGGATATACAAAGTGTCGGCCTGGGCGGACAACGCCACGGTCGAGAGTGATACTGCCAACGCTATGCACTTGAGCTTCATGTAATACCTCTTTTATTGTTATTGGGCGTCGCGAAACTTATTAAAAAAGATCGAACGGGTATTGGGTGATGATTCTTAGTTGCTTGACGCTATCACCGGTAAAAGCATGTTCGGCATACCGCACTCGAACTGACAGATCCTTCAATGGGCCACTTTCAACAACCATCTTAAGGTCCACGTCTCGTTCTATTTGCTTATCCGCATGTGAGAAGTAGGCATATAAACCATCAGGATCGACTTTTTCATTATCGATATCGAACCCGTAAATATATTTGAATGACAACGTGGTATGTAAGACGCCCGTTGAGCCAAAATCATATTCATACGCCAACCCGACTGATTGTTCGCCGGGGCCGTTGAAGTCCCCGTACTGCGAAGAGTTAGCTAAATAAATGGAGTCCATGTAGGTGCCGTCCGAGGCCATCAAATAATCGAACGGCTGACTTCCATATATTTTTTGATAAGACAACGTGACGGTGTGTGGACCGTTGGCGTAGGCGCTGGCTAACGACCAGGCAGTGACGTTGATATCCCCGGCACGGGCCTGGCCCTCGTCCAGAGAGCGATACAGGTTGAAGTCGAAGCTCAAGGATTGTTCGGCATCCAACGCCAGACTGTAGTTTCCGTTGACGTAGTACTGGCGCCACAGGTCTTGTGCTCGGGACGCGTAGAAGCCGACGCTGCCTTCCTCCACCGGCGTGTAGGTCAGGCCGGCGTAGTCCACATCGCCAGCTTCGACCCCGGCGTAACCGGCCATGAAACCACCGTCGTGGTTAGTGCTGGTATAGCCCCTTGTAGAGTAGAAATGCCCGATATCGATGTTGACCTTGTCGATATCATCACTTAACAACTGAATGCCCCGGGTGGTCATGGGCATCAGTCGCAGGTCGGGCGTTGCGAACACCGGGTTATAGGGGCGCAGGTCGCCATACTTTAAAACCGTGTTCGACACTTTCATTTTCACCGACGCGTTGAGTGTCGATGACTCGGTTCTTTCACCGTCACCGTCAGCAGGAAACATTCCCGTTCCAACCGTTCCGCGACCACCGTCCAGTTTGTAAGCGGTGTAGGCACTTGCATCAATACCGAATCCGACTTGCCCTTGGGTAAACCCGGATTGATAGTCCACCTGAAAACCCTGCCCCCATCCTCGGGCATCGGGATAATGGGACAGCGAGTTTCGATTAAAATACATGTTTCTTGCGATAATCTTTGCCGTACTGTCCTCAACAAACCCGCCCGAGGACTCTTCCGCCTGCACTTTCAAATAACTTCCGGACACTGAAAAAACAACGACACCAAACAAGGAACGCAGCTTCATTGTAGACCTCATGGCTTTGTTTATTATTGTTTTCTGTCACGCCTCTACCCTCCAATGTTAAGCAGGCTGTACTTGGAATGAATAGCACTAAGATGTTGAGATTTGATCGTCCTGTGTAAGTCAAGTAACGGCATGTAACACCGTTATTACATCCCCCTCAGGCACTTCTGTCCGTTGATCTGCCAAAAAAACACCAGTAAAGAAATTTGTTGATTTTTTACTGGTGGTAAATTCTTATAGAAAAATAATAATCGCCGAAAAACGGCCTTTCGGCTTCAGCCTGCCTGGAGTACCTGCACCATGCCGACCTCGTCCAGCGCTTTTGCGCACCTTTTCGAACCGTTGCAGCTGCGCGGAAAGCGCCTGAAAAACCGCATCATGTCGAGTGGTCACGACACCTCGATGCCCACCGACAACCTGGTGAATGATCAATTGATCGCGTATCACAAAGCGCGAGCTGAAGGCGGTGCCGGGCTGATCGTGCTGCAGGTGGCCGGTGTGCATGACAGCGCCCGTTACACTTCCCACGTGCTGATGGCCACCGATGACGCGTGCATCGAGGGTTACCGCAAACTGGCACAAACCTGCCATGAACACGGCACGGTGGTTCTGTCGCAGGTGTTCCATCCGGGGCGTGAAATCATGGAGTCCAGTGATGGCCTGCTGGCGGTGGCCTACTCCGCTTCAGCAGTGCCCAACGAGCGGTTTCGGGTGATGCCGCGGGCGCTGGATCAAGTGATGATCGACGAGATCGTCGCCGGCTATGGTGCAGCGGCGAAACGTCTTTATCAGGCCGGGATCGATGGCGTGGAAGTAGTTGCCAGCCATGGTTATCTACCGGCCCAATTTATCAACCCGCGGGTCAACCGTCGCACCGACGACTACAACGGCGAGCTGGAACAGCGCCTGCGTTTCCTGCGTGAAGTGATTGCGTCGGTGCGCGCCAGCACGGATGAACATTTCATCATCGGCCTGCGCATCTCCGCCGATGAGCGCGATCCCGAAGGGCTGACCGAGGACGAATCACTGGCCGCCGTACAGTCGCTGCAACCGCTGCTGGATTATGTGCACATCGTCGCGGGGACCTCGGCGTCGCTGGGCGGCGCGGTGCACATCGTGCCGCCCATGGCCATCGAAGCCGCCTACCTGGCCAAGGAGGCAGGGACGTTCAAGGCCGCCCTGTCGATCCCGCTGTTCGTCACCGGGCGCATCAATCAACCGCAGGAAGCCGAGTTGATCCTGGTGCGCGGTCAGGCCGACGTCTGCGGCATGACCCGCGCGCTCATCTGCGACCCGCAAATGCCCAACAAGACCGACACCGGGCACGTCGAGGATGTCCGGGCGTGCATCGCCTGCAATCAGGCGTGCATCGGCCACTTCCATAAGGGTCTGCCGATCTCCTGCATTCAAGCCCCGGAAACCGGGCGCGAGCTGATCTTTGGCCAGCAGCAACCCACGGGTCAGCGCAAACGCATCATGATTGCCGGCGGCGGACCTGCCGGGATGAAAGCCGCTGCCGTCGCTGCTCAGCGTGGGCACGACGTCACCCTCTACGAGGCCAGTTCGCAGCTGGGTGGCCAGGTTCTGCTGGCGCAGCTTTTACCCCGGCGCAGTGAGTTCGGCGGCGCCAGCACCAACCTGCAGCGGGAGATGGAACTGGCCGGCGTGCGCGTCGTGCGCAACACCCGTGTCGACCGGGCATTGGTGGAGCGCGAACGGCCCGACATGGTGATCGTCGCGACAGGCGCCGAGCCGTATTGGCCGGCTTTCGAACGCGGCGGCGAGTTGCAGGTTGTAGACGCCTGGCAAGTGCTGCGCGATGAGGTGCAGATCGGGCGTTCGGTGGTGGTGGTCGATTGGCGTTGCGACTGGATCGGCCCCGGCATTGCCGAACGATTGGTCCGCGCAGGGCATCAGGTGCAACTCGCGGTGAACGGCACCCACTGCGGGGAAAACCTGCCGCTGTACGTGCGCGATCAACTGGCTGGCGAACTGCACAAACTGGGCATTCCGATCACGCCGTATGCGCGACTGTATGGTTGCGACGACAACACCGTTTATCTGCAGCACACCGCCAGCGGCGAGCCGATGCTGTTCGAAGACGTCGACACACTGGTGCTCTGCCAAGGACATCAACCCGTCGATACCCTCGGCGCAGAACTGCAAGGCCTGGTGGAGATTCGGCGCATCGGCGACTGCCTTGCACCGCGCACCGCCGAAGAGGCGATTTACGAAGGTTTGAAAGTCGCCTGGGAGCTTTGAGCCTGTTTTATACTCCGGGGCTTTTACACGCAGGCTCGCGCGCGAGCCTCACCCCGGTTCGGAGCACGCCATGAGCAACAGCAGCAAGATGCCGCCTGCCCGCAGCGCGCCCACACAGGACGGCTCCCCGGCAGAGCCGCAGTTCCTGGGTACGCGCATTCGCGGCCTGCGCAAACGCCGGGGCATGACCCTGGCTGAACTGGCGCAGATGAGCGAACTGACGGCGGGGTACATCAGCCAGCTTGAACGCAACCTGGCGTACCCCTCCATCCCTGCCCTGTTCAATATTGCCCGCAGCCTTGGCGTGACCATCCAGTGGTTCTTCGCCAGCGAGGCCAACACCGCACCCGAGGACAACGGCGTTGTGGTGCGCAAGAACACTCGAATGAGCGTGCATTACGAAGACGGGATTGTTGATCAACTACTGACACCGCAACCGAACCGGCAACTGGAGATGCTGCACTCACGTTTTCCGCCCGGCACTTACAGTCAGCAAAGTTACAGCCATGAAGGGGAAGAAGCCGGGTATTTGCTGTCGGGGAGTTTTGAGTTGTGGGTGGGGGAACGGCACTTTCAGTTGAGTGAGGGAGATAGTTTCAGTTTTTCCAGTCAGGAGCCCCATCGATATGGCAATCCGGGGGACGTGGATGCGGTGGTGATTTGGGTGATTACGCCGCCTACGTTTTGAAGCGGTGGATGCAATGGAGAGGCCCCGAAGCTTTGTTAGTTTCGGGGCTTTTTTTTTGATGGGGGAACGAAGTTTTTTCCTACAGTCACTTCCTGATTTTTCCGAACTACTGGCGGGAGTTTATTTAACACTTAAGATCTGCGATAGCCCACGAGATCCTAATGATTCACTGTTAAATAATTATCACGACAAGGACAAAAGGAAATGGCATTTGACGCGTACCTGAAAATAGAGGGGATTCCCGGTGAAGCTCTGGATGAGCAGCACAAGGACTGGATAGAAACTACAGGTTACAGCTTTGGCACCCATCAGAGCACTTCGGCTACCGCAAGCTCTGCGGGAGGGGCATCCTCAGGTAGAACGACCGTCACCGATTTAACCATTACCAAGCTTCTGGACAAATCCAGCTGCAAGCTGATCGAAGCCAGCTGTGCAGGCGAGCACCTGAAGGAAGTAGTTTTGTCCCTACACAGGGCGGGCGGAGATAAATTAAAATATTTTGAGATCACACTTGAAGAAGTGATTATTTCAAATTACTCGCAAGTTGCGAACGATGGCGTCCCAACCGAAACGATCAGCTTGAACTATGGGCGTATCAAAACGACTTACACTCAGCAAAAACGAGCGGATGGCGCTGGGGGAGGTAACGTCGCAGGTGGTTGGGACCGAATCAATAACAGGAAATATTCCTGAGGCGTTAATTTATGTCTGAGGTTTACAGCTTAATCAATCCACGAGTGCAACCCTATTCGTATTTGAAATCGAATCTACAGCTTGACAAATATACACGCGCGAAATTCGATATTCTGAACGCGCACATCTTCAATACCGTGGTATTGCCGGGTTAGATTGTAATTATTGGGGATAACTCGACCCCGTCTTGTACCACTGAAGAAGCTTTTTATATGCGAAAAGCTTCTGAGACTCATATCGCACTAATGACAAACGGAATGCAGAGTGATGGCTTCTTAATTGAAAACCACCAATTTTTGACTAAAATGCTCGGCTACTCTTCACTTGGTATTGGTACGGTAGGTGGTGCATGGAGCAAACACCTTGAGGGCATCCAGAGCACCCTGCTCGATATTGAAGCAGCGCATAACGATCACCTGAGAAGTCGCACTAAGCAAAGTCGAGATAATTTCTACTCAAGGCGCAGAGTGCTGTTTGACAAACTCGACAGCCAACTGAAAAGCTTTGGGGGCTATGGTTCAGGGATGCGGAACCAAGGTCCGATCAAAAATATGCTTGGGATCTCGACCAAGAGCTTTTTACATAAGGGAATCATCACGGGTTACGCGGACACCATCAGCGGTGTGGCTAAAGCTTCCAGCCTGATAAAAAATGGCACATACCTGGGGATTGGGTTAAACGTCGCAGCGGCTGGAACTTCAATCTACGCAGCGTGCTCCAGCGGTCGAGAACAAGAGTGCCGAAAGGCCAAATATACGGAGGGGGGTAAGTTGGCGGGGGGCATAGCTGGCGGAATACTTGGTGGCACAATCGGAACCACAGTGGCTATTGCTGGTTGCGCTGTCGCATTTAGTCCAGTCACGTTCGGAGGTAGCCTATTCGCCTGCGCATTGGTCGGTGGAGGTTTGGGAGGTTGGGCAGGAGGCGAACACGGCTCGAGAACCGGGGAGTATTTCGGTGATGTTTTCTACGAGTATCCCTAATGAGCAGCTTAACGTTGGTTATCGTTGGTACATCTACAATGGTTGCACAAATATCATCAGTAATCTGGATCATTGTCTCCGCCCACAGATTAACTGAGCTAGCAGAAAACCACTTAAAAAAAAGCATATTCCTAGAAATCAATCGAAAAAGTTTTGAAAGTTTTGGAATAATTGGAAAACTCATAAGATACGGTCCGATAGCCCTGATGTTTTTAGCACCGAAGTTTTTTGAGAGACGCGGAATGATCGACGCAAATGAGTTATCAAATATGCCGGTCAACCTCAGAAACAAGCTTTTACTGCCGTGGATCGCCAGCATAATATCTTCCGTCTTTTTTTTTGCGTTTCCGTATATTGGAAAAAACTTTACATAAACTACTAAAATGGACGGCGCAGTGAAGATTACCAGCGCAAAACCGCGACTGACCTATTTTTCGCCAGCACCCAGGCCCAGACTACCCCCGTTTTAAACTGGCGAAGCAAGTGAGTTATCGCTGTGACGAGGCGCGAAAATCGCAACGATCGCGGGGAACGAAAGCTCAATAACTTGTTTAGTTGCTGAGCTTTTTTTGTTTAATTCTATGGCAAACGCTAGTTTCGTCTGACATCCCCTTCCTGATTTTGCTGAGAGCCAGACATAACTAATATTTGCCTCTAAGCTCAGAAACGTTTGGGGTTGAACGACCCTGGCATTAACATCTATTTAAACTCGAAAGGAGTTGCATCATGGCTAGAGACAAAGCGAAAGACGACAAGCATTTCAACTGCACTCAGACCCACGAGGCCGATTACGTGGCGGGGCTTTATCCTCACGCCAAGGAAGAGGTCAAAACGTTCCTGGCTTCCGCTTGCAAGGATAACTCCCTGCATAACTCCACCCATAAAGACGTCTACGAGCTGATCAAGAGAAAGTTGGGATACCTGCAGCCGTAAGCCACAAGTTTCAGGTGGAGCTGCCCGGGATTGAGCAGCTTCACCCTGTGGATTCTAAATTTCCTTCACCGGGGTCTGACCGTGAGTCCCGATGATCAAGTTGATGGCATGCACGCAGTCAGCCTTATTGATATACGACTCCCCGCTGGCAATCGTTTCATGGTTACCCGCCCTCAAACGCCACCGCCACTGACCCATGCCAGTTTTTTCGGTGCCCCGGGTTTGCCTGTAAATTTCAAAATACATTGCTCGCTCCTTGCGATTGCTGGTGAAGACAGATGTGTGATCTGCGAAACCAGAGTAGATGAAGATTATTCCGGGTAACGGGTTTCAGTGTCAGGGGATATTTCTTGAGGTGACGGTTTACCGCTGTTGGAAACAAAGGCTACGAAGGCAGGTAAATCGAGAGACTTCGCGAAGTATGTTTTCCTTGGAACACGCTGACTCTTTCGTACGGCTATGAGGTGTAAGCAGGTCGTGGAAGTGATGCGATCATTTGATCGAAGTCCGCCACCGCGTACCGCCCATCAAGATTTTTCAAGGCTGGCATTTCTGCGGGAAAACCGAATTGCACTCTGCCGGGGAGTACTGCATCCATCGCTGAGTACCAGGTCAGCAGCGCTTGTTGGAGGCGCACGTGCAGCTCGAACCCACTCCGTCGGCGAGTGGTGTCAGCCTTGGCTCGCTCGCGCGCAAGCTGAGGATCGATGCTGCCAACAATGTAACAGTCAGCGAAGCCAATACGCCCTTGTGCGAACGTTTCCCTCGTGGCATCCAATTCAAATTGCCAGTCGTGCTCGCTCGCCTCGCCAATCTGCCAAAGCGTCCAAATGTAGTGGAGCTTGAGGGGGTCGCTGTCACACAAAGCCCACGAAGAAATGTCCTCCATGGCCAGCGCTTTTTGCCAGCGCTCCACGTTTCGCTCTGCCCAAAAAGTGGCGGTTCCTTCGGGATCTCTTTTTCGATCCGGCACATCTTCAAAACGGCCGTTTTCAGGAACAACCTGTTGCCCTCCATGCTTGGCGCACCAGGTGGTTTTCCCGCTGGCGCTGATACCCTCAACAACCAAAATCATCGTGACAACTACTCCGTTAATTGCGCGGGCATTTTGAGTGTTCAAGTATGGGGCTTGCGTGATTTCTGGCGCTAGACAGCTGTACCCACGCCAATCACACCTTCCTGCACTTGATGAATCGGCTGGTAATCATTGAGACCGCTTGGACCGGGGAAGCCAGAGCAGTGTCTATGCAAAACGAAGCGTCGTCCCACGCTTCATATTCGTGATCCAGCACAGACTGCCACGTTGGTGGAGTCAGCCCTGGAATATCAACGACCCTTGTTTCTACTCGCCGCCGATGTTCATCTTTATCAGAGCAGATCACTTGAATATTTACTAACCGAACACCTGCCTTTGAGGCGGTTTCACTCCACGCCATTCGGCTTTCGATCACTGGGTTTACACAATCAACGATGACCGTGAGGCCTAGACGAAGATTACTCAGAGCAAGCTCATTAGCGACCTTGTAACCACTGCACCCAACGTCTTGCGCCAGGGCACCGGAGCTTCGAATCGCTTGCTCTATCGAATCGATCCGAAGATAGACCGCGCCTGTAGTAGCGGCCAGTGCATTGGCGATAGTGGTTTTTCCGGTGCCAGGAAGCCCGCTGAATACGATGAGCACTGTATGTCCTTTATAGTGTGTGAACCCAGTGTAAGCAGTAAAAATGAAAAGGTGACCAGTCTATTTTCAAACCCATCCTGTATCAAATCGTGATCATGCAACTGCTTTAACGCATGCGGCCAAAAAATATGGGAAAGGAGACGGGTTTCTTTTTTGCTTGCCATGGGCGAATTCGATGTATCCAGAAATCGCGCCAGACAGAAACGAAAAAGCCCCGTAACTTTTCAGCTACGGGGCTTTTTCTATGTAATGGCGGAGAGATAGGGATTCGAACCCTAGGTACCGGTGAAGGTACAACGGATTTCGAATCCGTCCCATTCGGCCACTCTGGCATCTCTCCAACGGCGCGCATCATAACAACACTTTTGCCGGAAGCGAACCCCCTAAGCGAAATATTTCTGTGCTATCAGATGCTTGCGTCGATTACAGCGGTACGCCCAGACGGTTGGCGACTTCTTCGTAGGCTTCGATGACGTCACCGAGGCCCTGACGGAAGCGGTCCTTGTCCATTTTCTTGCCGGTGGCCTTGTCCCACAGGCGGCAGCCATCGGGGCTGAATTCGTCGCCCAGGACGATGGAGCCGTCGCTGAACACGCCGAATTCGAGTTTGAAGTCGACCAGCAGCAGGCCGGCGTCGTCGAACAGTTTGTTCAGGACTTCGTTGACCTTGAGCGACAGTTCTTTCATGCGAACCAGTTGCTCGGCGGTGCCCCAACCGAATGCCACGACGTGGGATTCATTGATGAACGGGTCGCCCTTGGCGTCGTCCTTCAGGAACAGTTCGAAGGTGTAAGGGTTGAGCTTCATGCCTTCTTCGACGCCCAGGCGTTTGACCAGGCTGCCGGCGGCGTAGTTACGCACGACGCACTCGACCGGGATCATGTCGAGCTTTTTCACCAGGCATTCGTTGTCGCCCAGCAGTTTGTCGAATTGCGTCGGCACGCCGGCGGCTTCGAGTTTCTGCATGATGAAGGCGTTGAACTTGTTGTTCACCATGCCTTTGCGGTCGAGCTGTTCGATGCGCTTGCCGTCGAAC
>Ga0160458_100131_pt1 | contig 71483 bp, 59 predicted proteins | sample HID1973I_E6MG_FD_108247 | JGI IMG/M metagenome (GOLD analysis project Ga0160458, IMG submission 108247) | Enriched mosquito-associated microbial communities from UW Madison campus, WI, USA - HID1973I_E6 MG | ecosystem: Host-associated > Arthropoda: Insects > Digestive system > Unclassified ...
CCGCCGAGCTGTCGCACCAGACCAACACCCTGCCGGAAGTGTGCGGCCGGGTGTGTCCTCAGGATCGTCTGTGCGAGGGTGCCTGCACCCTCAACGACGGTTTTGGCGCGGTGACCATCGGTTCGGTCGAGAAGTACATCACCGACACCGCGTTCGCCATGGGCTGGCGTCCGGACATGTCCAAGGTCAAACCGACCGGCAAGCGCGTTGCCATCATCGGCGCGGGCCCGGCTGGGCTGGGTTGTGCCGACGTGCTGGTGCGCGGCGGCGTAACACCGGTGGTGTTCGACAAGAACCCGGAAATCGGTGGTCTGCTGACCTTCGGCATCCCTGAGTTCAAGCTGGAAAAGACCGTGCTGAGCAATCGTCGCGAAGTCTTCACCGGCATGGGCATCGAGTTCCGCCTGAACACCGAAGTGGGCAAGGACGTGACCGTCGAGCAGCTGCTCGAAGAATACGATGCCGTGTTCATGGGCATGGGCACCTACACCTACATGAAGGGCGGTTTTGCCGGTGAGGACCTGCCGGGCGTGCATGACGCGCTCGATTTCCTGATCGCCAACGTCAATCGCAACCTGGGCTTTGAAAAGTCGCCGGAAGATTTCGTCGACATGAAAGGCAAGAAGGTGGTGGTGCTGGGCGGTGGTGACACGGCGATGGACTGCAACCGTACGTCGATTCGTCAGGGCGCCAAATCGGTGACCTGCGCCTATCGTCGCGACGAAGCGAACATGCCGGGCTCGCGTAAAGAGGTGAAGAACGCCAAGGAAGAAGGCGTGAAATTCCTCTACAACCGCCAGCCGATTGCCATTGTTGGCGAAGATCGCGTCGAAGGTGTGAAAGTGGTCGAGACCCGTCTCGGCGAACCGGACGCCCGCGGCCGTCGCAGCCCCGAGCCGATCCCGGGTTCCGAAGAGATCATCCCGGCCGACGCCGTGGTCATCGCTTTCGGTTTCCGCCCAAGCCCGGCGTCGTGGTTCGAACAGCACAGCATCCAGACCGACAGCCAGGGCCGCGTTGTGGCGCCGGAACAAGGTAAGTACAAGCACCAGACCAGCAACCCGAAAATCTTCGCCGGTGGCGACATGGTTCGCGGGTCTGATCTGGTGGTAACGGCGATCTTCGAAGGCCGCAATGCCGCCGAAGGGATACTGGATTACCTAGGCGTCTAACCCCCCCCGCAATGATCGTTCCCACGCAGAGCGTGGGAACGATCTGGCGAGTTAAATCCGCGACAAATTGACCCGATAGACAAAAGGCTGACCTGCAGCCGTGCCTTTTGCGTCGCGCTCTGAGAAAATGCCCGCACTTTTTTTCCGGATGCCGACATGACTGCCCTGAAGAACGACCGTTTCCTTCGTGCCCTGCTCAAGCAACCCGTAGACGTCACGCCCGTGTGGATGATGCGTCAGGCCGGCCGCTACCTGCCGGAGTACCGCGCCAGCCGTGCCAAGGCCGGCGACTTCATGAGCCTGTGCATGAACCCGGAGTTCGCTTGCGAAGTCACCCTGCAACCCCTCGACCGCTATCCGCAACTGGACGCGGCGATCCTCTTCTCCGACATCCTGACCATTCCCGATGCCATGGGCCAAGGCCTGTACTTCGAGACCGGTGAAGGTCCGCGCTTCAAGAAAGTCGTCAGCACCCTGGCCGACATCGAAGCCCTGCCGATTCCTGATCCGCACAAAGACCTCGGCTACGTCATGGATGCTGTCAGCACCATCCGCCGTGAACTGAATGGTCGTGTGCCGTTGATCGGCTTCTCCGGCAGCCCATGGACCCTGGCCACCTACATGGTTGAAGGCGGCTCGTCGAAAGACTACCGCAAGACCAAAACCATGCTCTACGACAACCCGCAAGCCTTGCACCTGCTGCTGAACAAGCTCGCGCAGACGGTCACCAGCTACCTCAACGGCCAAATCATGGCCGGTGCGCAAGCCGTGCAGATTTTCGATAGCTGGGGCGGCAGCCTCTCGGCGGCGGCGTACCAGGAGTTCTCCCTGGCCTACATGAAAAAGATCGTCAGCGGTCTGATCCGCGAACACGAAGGTCGCAAGGTTCCGGTAATCCTGTTCACCAAGGGCGGCGGTTTGTGGCTGGAAAGTATCGCCGACGCTGGCGCGGATGCACTGGGACTGGACTGGACCTGCGACATCGGCAGCGCCCGTGATCGCGTCGGCAGCAAAGTCGCCCTGCAAGGCAACATGGACCCAACCGTGCTCTACGCCAAACCGGAAGTCATTCGCACCGAAGTCGGCCGAATTCTCGCCAGCTACGGCAAGGGCAGCGGCCACGTGTTCAACCTCGGACATGGCATCACGCCGGAAGTCGATCCTGAACACGCCGGCGCATTCCTGCGCGCAGTGCATGAGTTGTCGGCGCAGTATCACGAGTAACGATTTCTGAAATCGTTGAAGCCTGTCCGGACCTGTGCCGGGCAGGCTTTTTTTATGCGCTGTTGAAATGTTCCTCGCCTGACGTGTCTCTGTCTGTAGGACGGTTTTCACTTTTTGACAAGCAGGTGAATACAGAGATCTTTCCTGCTGTTTACAGCGATTAGTCCTACATAGAAATTGCCGCTATCCCCGTAAGGTTCCAGCCCCTTGCCCAGTGCATTAAGCACTCGGCGATATCGCACCATCGGCGCTTTCCGAGCGCCTTTACTTCGATAAGCAGTCTGGAACCCATCATGAAAAATAATTTCGAAAAGAGAAGTGCGTTCACCGCCTGCACTTCCTCAATGATCCTGTTATCGGCAATGTTCGCGTCGCAAACCGTTTCTGCCCACGGCTATCTGGACGTGCCGCCTTCGCGGGCATTGCTGTGTCAGAAAGGCGTAAACACCAACTGCGGTAACGCGCAATACGAACCGCAAAGCGTGGGAGAAACCTTCAAAGGCTTCCCGGCAGGCGTCGGTGGCGCTCCATTGCAGGGGCCGGTCGATGGCAAGATTGCCAGTGGCGGTAATGCGTCGTTCTCCGCTCTGGACGCTCAGTCGGCGACCCGCTGGCAGATGACCGAAATCAAAGACCGCAACATTGATTTCGCATGGAAATACACCGCTGTACACCCTGCCACCAAACACGAATATTTCATCACCCGCAACGGCTGGAATCCGAATCAGGCACTGACCCGCGCCTCCTTCGAGAGCACGCCATTCTGTACTGTTGAGGGTGGCAACCAGCTGCCGGTTTCCGGCGCCAAACACAGCTGCACCCTCCCGGACGACAAGTCCGGGCACCACGTCATCCTAGCGATCTGGACGGTCGGTGATACCGATGCGGCCTTTTACAACCCGGCCGATGTGAACATCCTTGCCGAGGCATCGCTGCCAGGCGGCTGGTCCTCCGTTGGGGGGATCACACCGTCCACCACATTGTTGGCGGGCGACAAGGTCAAGGCCCGTGCTTTCTCGGCCAATGGCGAGAGCGCGGAGTACAGCGTCGAAATCTCCATCGACAGTACCGAGCAAGGCTTGCCGAACAACTGGGCATTCAAGTTGGCCGAGAAAATCAACGCGACCCACACCCTCGTTCGCGCGGGTGTTCGTGATGAAGACGGCAACATCGAACCGGTGAAGGGTAAAAACAGCCTGTACGCGCAAAAAGAAAGCGGCATCACTCGTTACGAAGTGCAGCTGGACATGAAAGAAGATGCCGCAGCGCGCTTGTCGGTGGCTTCTCAGCAAGCGGAATACGTACTGGTGAAGGGACTGGCCGACGTCGATTTCAGCATCATTTCCAATCGTAAAATGAACGTTGAAGCGACCTTGTTCGATCAGAACAGCAAGCCGGTCGGCACGACTTCGGCGCAGGTCGATAGCGGGCTTACGTCGCTCTCCATGAACATTCGCAGCAACCCTGGCGCGCACACCCTGACGTTGATCGGCACCACCCTGGATGGCCGCACAACACGCCAGGATACCCAACTCACCAACGTGACCGGTGAAGGCGCGGGCATCGAACATGACTTCGTTTTCCCTGAAGGCGTAAGTGGCTACACCGCCGGCACCAAGGTGCTGCAACCAAAAACCAATGAAGTCTTCGAGTGCAAGCCGTTCCCGGAGTCGGGTTACTGCAAGCAGTACAGCCCGACGGCGAATGGTTTTGAACCCGGTGTCGGTGCTCACTGGCACATGGCGTGGGACAAACTCTAAGTCCCCCTGTAAACCCTCGGGCGGTCGTGCACCGATCACCTGAGGGGCATTCCTCCGTTGAACATCGAGTTGAAAATAATGGTTTCGGATAACGCCAGGCGTTATGCACCGCTGCACGGGTCGTCGTTCGTATGACAGGGCCTGCCGTACAGCTGTGCAGAGGCTTGCTGCTGGTTGTACCCATCAGCTACGCAGCGTTTCTGGTTTGGCAGGAGTGGCACTTTCGCGAAAAGATCTCGACTCCAGCGCCGTTCGTGGCCTCTGCCATCCGTTCGCCATCCCTCGAACTATTGGATACCACAGCAATTGCAACCGTGCTGGGTCTGGCGGATGAAGCTGCACGTTTGCCCAGTGCCGAACCGTTGACGTTGCAGGCCAGTTTTGTCGTTGCGTCGGGCATGTCCAAGGCGCTGTTGGCCGACGCTCAAGGTTCACGCATTTACCAGGTGGGCGAGCAATTGCCCGGTGGCAGTGTGCTGCGCCGTATCGAACCCAATCAGGTGGTGCTGTGGAACAAGGGGCGGGAAGAGCTTTTGACGGTGCAGTCCTCTTCTACGCGTTTCCTGCGTCGGTTCGAGTCGCAAGACACCCCTCATCATCTTCCCGTTTCGACACGTTATTTAAGCCCGCACCTACCCCCGCGTCCCGGGCAGCCAGAGTGATCAATCCCATGAACAGCTTCACCGGCACGCAGACACCGCGCGCTTTGCTATTTCTTGTCATTCTGGTAGCGGCAGTTCTGTCCGGCACACTTCGGGCCGAAGAAGAAAAATGGCAGCTGGCGATGAACAATGCCGAGCTGCGCGACATCGTCGAAGAAATCTCCACCATTCTCGGAACCACCGTGGTACTTGATCCCAGGGTCACGGGTCGCATTACCGTAATGTCCCGTCAGGCCCTTGATCGCGAGGGTGTCCGTCGCTTGTTCTACTCGGTACTCGATGCGCATAACTTCACGGTGATCGACGAGGGCGACCGGATACTGATCACGCCGGTGACGGAGGCTAAAACCCGGGCCGGCCAAGGCGTGGCAAAGAACGCTACGGCGTCGCAATTTGTTACCCGTGTCATCGAACTGAATACCAGCAACGCCGCCGACATTGCCGGACTGGTGCGGCCGCTGATTTCGGCCAATGGATATGTCGGCCCTTCGGTGTCGGCGAATGCCCTGGTGGTCACCGACACGGCTGCCAATGTGCAGCGTGTTTTGCAGCTTATCCGGCAATTGGACTCTGGCCAGAATTCCGAGCATGCCGTCGTGCAGTTACGTCACGCCCAAGCGGCTGACGTGGCGCCAGTGATGGACGCCACGCTGGGTAAACGCAATGCCGATACAGCCATTCAGGTGATTGCCGACACTCGGACCAACCGCCTGATCCTCATTGGCCCACCGACGGTCCGCCAGCGTCTGGTCGAGCTGGCGCGCAGCCTGGATACGCCGGCTACCGCGAACCTCGACAATGCCCGAGTCATTCGCCTGCGCTACAGCGATGCCAAGCAATTGGCCGAAGTCCTTGAAACCATGGGGCAGGGCAGAAAGCCGACCCAGACAATGGGAGGCGCAAAGGAACAGGCCTCTGGTCCTGCGTTCATGATCAAGGCAGATGAAAGCCAGAATGCATTGGTGCTGATTGCCGAGCCGGCGCAGATCCGCACCATCGAAAACATTGTGCGTCAGTTGGATCAGCCCAGGGCCCAGGTGCTGATTCATGCTGCGATAGTGGAAATTTCTGGCGACATGGCCGAGGCCGTGGGTGTCCAGTGGGGCATCAATACCGGTGACGCGAAGGGTTTCCTCAACTTTCCCGGTACCGACATCCCGATCGTCGGTGGATTGAGATTCGACGAGATAAAAAGCGCACCGGAAGGCGCCATTCTGCAGTTGGGCGGTGACCGCTTCGGTGCGTTGATTTCAGCGCTGGCAAGCAATACCCGCAGCAACTTGCTGTCCACGCCGAGCCTGCTGACGCTGGACAATCAGCAGGCAGAAATCATCGTCGGCCAGAATGTGCCGTTCAAGACCGGTTCCTATGCCACCAACAGCAGCGGTGCGGATAATCCGTTCACCACGGTGGAGCGCAAGGACGTAGGCATCAGCCTGAAGATCAAGCCTTACATCAACGAAGGCTCGACGTTGCGTCTTGAGGTCGAGCAGGAAGTGTCCGACATCGCGCCCTCCGTATCGGGCGTCGATTCCTCTGATCTGATAACCAACAAACGCGCACTCAAGAGCACCATCCTGGCCGACGATGGCGAGATCATCGTCATCGGTGGCCTGATCAGGGACAGCGTCCGCACTCAGCAGAGCGGCGTGCCATTGCTGCGTGATATCCCTTACCTCGGCGCGCTGTTTCGCTGGAAAAAGGACACCCAGACCAAAAGCAATCTGATGGTCTTTTTGCGCCCGACCATTGTGCGCAGCAAGGAGGATCTGTCCGAGGTCAGCCAGCAGCGTTACAACGCGCTGCACGGCCTGAGCAAGTCTGGCGCGCAGGGCAATAACTCCTTGCTGCTGCCGGCGGATTCGCGTCAGTTGTTCGAGCCGGTCAGCGATACGCCGGTGATCGATTTGCGCAAACAGACGCCGGTGCGTCCTTGAGCGATAAGCCCGTAAAAGAAGGGTACGAGCAATTGCCCTTCGGCTACGCGCGGCGTTTTGGCGTGCTAATGGAACGTGAAGGTTCGCAGCTGTGCCTGGCACTGCGGCCCGACACGCCGCTGACGGCGCTGGCAGAAGCTCGCAGGATGTGCGGTCAGGACCTGTCATTTCGAATCCTCGATGCCGATGTTTTCGCCTTGCGCCTGGCATCGGCATACCGCGACGGTCAGAGCGCTGCGGAGCAGGTCGCCCAAGGGCTGGACGACGAACTGGATCTGCTGAGCCTGGTCGATCAAGTCCCGCAAACCGCCGACCTGCTGGAGCAGCAAGGTGATGCGCCGATCATCCGGCTGATCAATGCACTGCTCAGCGAAGCGGTGCGCGAGCAGGCATCCGATGTGCACCTGGAAACCTTCGAGCAGTACCTGTCGGTGCGCATGCGTGTTGATGGGCAACTGCGCGAAATGCTTCGTCCCCGGCGTGAGCTGGCGACCCTGTTGGTGTCGCGAATCAAGGTCATGGCGCGCCTGGACATCGCCGAAAAACGTGTCCCTCAAGATGGCCGTATCGCGTTGCGCCTCGCGGGGCATGAAGTCGATGTGCGGGTCTCGACATTGCCCTCGGCCTATGGCGAAAGAGTGGTGTTGCGCCTGCTCGACAAACAAGCAGGACGCCTGGAGTTGCAACGGCTGGGAATGCCGGACGATACCCTCGTGACCCTGCGCCAATTGTTGGCCAGGCCCCACGGAATCCTGCTGGTGACCGGCCCCACGGGCTCGGGCAAGACCACCAGTTTGTATGCCGCGCTCAGCAGTTTGAATGACCAGACCCGCAACATTCTTACGGTCGAAGACCCCATCGAGTATCACCTGCCCGGAGTCGGGCAAATGCCGGTCAATCCGAAGGTGGACATGACCTTCGCACGTGGCTTGAGAGCGATCCTGCGTCAGGACCCGGACGTGGTGATGGTCGGTGAAATTCGCGACCGCGAGACGGCGGAGATTGCCGTTCAGGCCTCACTGACCGGTCACCTGGTGCTCTCGACATTGCACACCAATAGCGCGGTCGGCGCGGTCACCCGGCTGGTGGACATGGGCGTCGACACCTACCTGCTGGCGTCGTCTCTGGTGGGGGTTTTGGCCCAGCGCCTGGTGCGTACGTTGTGTCCCCATTGCAAGGTGCCCTACCTCGCCGATGCGGCGACCTGCACGCGTTTGGGGATCGGCCCCGAGACCTCGCATCAACTCTTCAGGGCCGAGGGATGTGAGCAATGCCAGCGCGGGTATCGCGGTCGGGTCGGCATTTACGAACTGATCAGCATCACACCCGAAGTGTCCGCACTGATCCATCAAGGCAGCAGTGAACAGGCCTTGACCGAGGCAACCCGCAAGCACTCGCGCAGCCTGTTTCAGGACGGTCGCCAGCGGGTACTGGACGGTTTGACCAGTCTCGATGAGTTGCTGCGTGTGACTCAGGAGGACTAACGGATGCCTACGTTCAATTACCGCGCCCACGATGCCCATGGCCGCAGCTGTAAAGGTCGACTGGAAGCCGATGGCGCTCGTCATGCTCGTCAAATGCTGCGCGAGCGGGGTTTATGGCCACTTGAGCTGACCGAGGTCAGCGCGAGCGGTGACGGGGCAGCAAAGCCGCGCGGAGGGCGTTTGAGTGCAGCTGAACTGGCGCTGCTGACGTTGCAGTTATCGACGCTGGTTCAGGCCGGCTTGCCCCTGGAGGAAGCGCTCGAGGCGGTGGCGAAGCAGAGCACCAAGCGCAAGGTGGCCGGTCTGTTGTCCGCCGTCAGAAGCCGGGTGATGGAAGGGCATGCCTTGGCGGCAGCGTTGGGGATGTTTCCCAGGGCATTTCCCGAATTGTTCCGGGCCACCGTGGCCGCCGGTGAACGTTCCGGACACCTCGGTCACGTGTTGGAGCAGCTCGCGGCCTACACCCAGACCCGCCAGGCCTCGCGTCAAAAAATCCAGATGGCCCTTGTCTATCCCCTCATTCTGATGCTGGCCAGTGTGGCGATCGTCGGCTTTCTGCTCGGTTTTGTCGTGCCGGACGTCGTGAAAATTTTCGTCGACAGTGGACAGCCATTGCCCTGGCTGACCCAGGCGTTGATCGGAGTGAGCAACGGGCTGCGTAACCACTTTCTGTTGCTGCTGACGCTGCTGGCAACGCTCATCAGCCTGTGGCGCTGGAGCCTGCGTCAGCACTCGTGGCGCCTTCGCTGGCATCGCCTGGCCTTGAACCTGCCGATCATGGGCGAGGTGTTACGTGCGATGGAAGCCGCGCGGTTTGCCAGCACCCTGGCGATTCTCGGCAAAAGTGCGGTGCCCTTGGTGGACGCGCTGGAAATCGCAGCCGCCGTCATCGGCAACCTGACCATTCGCGCCCGCATGGTCGATGTCGCCCGCTCGGTCCGTGAAGGCGGAACCCTGACCCGCGGCCTCGAACTGAGCGGTGATATCCCGCCGATGATGCTGCACATGATTGCCAGCGGTGAACGCGCCGGCGAACTCGACCGCATGCTCGCCCGTGCAGCCGACCAACAGGAAAGCAGCCTGGCGGCGCGAATCGCACTGGTCGTGAGCCTCTTTGAGCCAGCCATGCTGGTGGTGATGGGCGGCGTCGTGCTGCTGATCGTCATGGCCATCCTGCTACCGATTCTCAGCCTCAACCAATTGGTGAATTGAACCATGCAACCCTTACGTAAAAATTCAACATCTGCTCAACGCGGATTCACCCTGATCGAAATCATGGTGGTGGTCGTTATCATCGGCGTGCTGGGAGCGATCGTGGTGCCGCAGTTCATGAGCCGACCTGATCAGGCCAAAGTCACTGCCGCCAAAATCGACATCCAGGCCATTGCCACCGCGCTGGAAATGTATCGCCTCGACAATTTCGCCTACCCGTCGACGCAACAAGGTCTGGAAGCCTTGACCAAGCGCCCCTCCGGGCTACCCTCCGCACGCAACTGGAACCCTCATGGTTACCTGAAAAGCCTGCCTGTTGATCCGTGGGGCACGCCGTATCAGTACCTCAATCCCGGGGTGCTATCGATCGATGGGGACTACGACATAGTGTCGTTGGGTTCCGACGGCGTGATCGGGGGTGAAGGACAGGCGAGCGATATCGGCAACTGGAGTCGCTGACCGATGCGCAAGCGGTGTACGGGCTTCACCTTGCTGGAGCTGATGATCGTCATCGTCTTGATCGGTGTGTTGCTGGGCATGGCCAGTTTTGCCACAGGCCTGAATCCGGCGCGCCAGGCAAGTCAGGAGGCTCACGCGATTGCGCAGGTCATGCAACAGTTACGAGAGCGCGCCGTGATCGAGGGGCGCGAATATGGCCTGCGACTGAGCATCGAGGGCTATCGCGTGATGCGGCATGAAATTCGCGGCTGGGAATCGGCGGGCAGCTTTTATCGGTGGCCCGATAACGTTCGGGTGCGGCTCAAACAAGACGGGTATTCGTTGATCCTCGGCGCCGACGCAGGACCGCCTCAATTGCTGTTGCTCAGCAGCGATGAAACCAGCGCGTTCACGCTGACGTTCATGTCCGCCAACAGGTCCTGGCTGAGCCTTTCGGGTGACGGCATCGGTGAGGTGGTTGTCGATGGGTAGCCACCGCTCCATCAAGCACATGCGCGGCTTCACGCTGTTGGAAATCATGGTCGCCCTGGCGATTTTTGCGACGCTGGCGGCCGCTGTACTGTCGGCGAGTCAATACGTGGTGAAGCAGACCGCCGGTGTCGAAGCGCGCGTCTTCGCGGCGTGGCTGGCGGATAACCGGCTCAACGAACTACGCCTGCAACCGCACCTGGCCATCGGTCAGCAACAACTGATCGTGCACATGGATCGTCGCGACTGGATGCTGCGCCAGACCATCAGCGCGGCGAGTGATCCGGACCTGCTCAACATCGACATACAGGTCACGCTTGAGGGGCGCGAGCAGACCTTGTATCGCGCCACTGGCTGGGCACCCAAGCGCCATGAATAACCAACAGGGGTTCACGTTGCTGGAGCTGATTATCGCGTTGGCGATCTTCGCCCTGTTGGGGTTGGCCAGTTGGGGTTTGTTCGATGGCGTGGTGCGCGTGCAGCAAGGTACGACGGCTCATGAACGTGAATTCAGAAGCCTGCAACGCGCCGTGGCCGTGATCGAACGCGACCTGATGCACGTGACCGTGCAGCCCGTCGTGCTGACGCAGGCAGGCCTGCAATTACAGCGCAGCCACTGGCGTAATCCCCTGGACCAGCCCCGCAGTGAACGCCAAGCGCTGAGCTATCAGCTGGAGAACGGCGCGCTGTGGCGCGAGAGTCGCGGTGACGGTACGGCGATCGTGCAACGACAGAAACTGCTCGACGAGGTGCGTGACTTGAGCTGGCGATTGTTTGATGCCGAGGCCGGCTGGCTGAGCGATTGGCCGGCAGGACAGCACAAACAAGCGCCAATGGCACTGGAAGTTCAGGTATCGGTCGGACGTTTCGAAGCGATCCGTCGGGTGCTTCTGATGCCGGGCTCGCAACAATGAACGGACGCCAAAAAGGCATCGCATTGATCAGCGTATTACTGGTCATGAGTCTGGTGCTGTTGATCACCAGCGGCCTGTTGCGCAGTCATCGCCTGATGCTGCAAAGCAGCGCTCAACAGCTGCAGCAGTTACACCTGCGCCAGCTGGTCGTAGGCGCCGAAGCCTGGGCCCGGCTGCAGTTACAGGATGCGGAACAAGGCACACCTAAAACCGTCGATCTGACTCAGGACTGGGCTCGCCTGGCGCCTGCATTCGACATTGAAGAGGCGCAAATCAGTGTCGACATCGAGGATCTCGCAGGACGCTTCAACCTCAACGCATTACTGAAGCCGGGACAAATCGACCAGGTCACGCTCAACCGTTGGGGGCGCTTGCAGGCATCGCTCGATCTTGCGCCGCTGCAACTGAGCCAGGTCGGGGAATTGCGGGAGCTGAGCCAGCTCCGTTTACTGCCGGGCGTTGACGGTCAGCGGTTGCGCCAACTTGAACCTTGGGTGGCGCTTCTGCCTCCCGAGGCGGCTCTGAACATCAACACAGCACCCGCGCTGATATTGAGGACCCTCGGTGAAGTGGACGCCGCACTTGCCGATGCATTGGTTCGGCAGGCGTCGACCTCCGCTTGGGGCAGTGTTCAGGCGTTCACCCAGGACCCGATGATTTCCGGTTTGGGCTTGAGCAGCCATGGCCTGGGAATCACCAGCCGCTGGTTTCGGATCACGGTGCAAGCGACGTCTGGAGAGCGCAGTTTGCGTTTGGTGACCGACGTCGAACGTGACCTTGAAACGCGACAACTGACTGTCCTGCAAAAACGTTTTCTCCCTTCGATGGCCAACGAGACTTTGCGATGAACACTTGGCTTTACCTCACGTGCGATGGCCTCGTGGCGGAATCGAGCGACTGGCCCTGTTGCGTCTGGTCACCGACCGGCCAACGTCAAACCCTACCCTTGGATCAAGCAGCTCAGGCGTTGATCGGGCAGGCGGTCGACCTGCTGTTGCCAATCGAGTTATGCAGCTGGGTGCGCAGCGATCCCTGGCCTTCGCGACGTGCTCCCGACAATCGAGTCATCGCATTTGCGGTGGAAGATCAACTCAGCGAGGCGCTCGAGACGTTGCATCTCAGTGTCGGTGCGCGTGACCGTGAGGGGCGCTACCCGGTGATGGTCATTGCCCGACAACGATTGACCGCCATCCTGGCGTTGTTGGCGGCGTCAGGCATTGAGGTTCGCTCGATCTTCGTTGATGCCGACGTCTTGCCCGACGATCACGCGCAAGGCGTCTGGTGGTTGGGCCGATGGATCCTGGGTGGCGGGCTGCAGGCGCGGATGGCGTTGTCGGAAGACGGGCTGACGCAACTGCGGCCCATGTTGCCCGCGGACATTCAGTGGTGCGACGAGCGTCAGGATGGCCCACCCCTTAATCAATGGCTGAAGACGCGCCCAGCGCATGCAATCAATCTGCTGCAAGGTGCTTTCGCCCCGCGTCGCAGACCTTTGCCCTGGCGCTTCGGTGGGTTTGCGATGGCGATCGTGTTGTTGATGACCTGGGGTGCCAGTGAAATGCGTATTCGTTTTCTGGACAGTGAAACCCGTCGTCTTGTCACGCAAAACGAGCAGCGGTTCAAGGCGATTTACCCCGATCAAAGCCGCATCGTGGATCTGGCCGCGCAACTCAAGGCACTTCAAAGCCGACCGGTGGAGTCGCAGAACACGCGCATTGCGGGCCTGGTGAAACTGATCGAAAAAGTCATCGGTGCCAGCGCTGTCGAGGTGCGTCGTATCGAGTTTCGGGCGGGAGACGGATGGAAAATCCAGCTGACCGCCAACAGCTTTGCCGAGCTTGAACAGTTGCGTGAACGGGGCCGCCAGCAAGGCATGTCTGTCAGGCTCGATAGCGCCACCAAAGAGCGCGACAACGTGCACGCCACCCTCACCGTGGAAGACAACGCATGAAGCAGGCATGGCAGCGCATTTCTGTGCGAGAACAATGGTTGCTGCAAGCCCTGGGTGCTTTCTTGCTGCTCGTGGTGGGGTTCAGTCTGATCTGGCAGCCGACCCGCCAGCGTCTGGAAACCGTCGAGCGTCAACATCAGCATCAGTTGGCATTGGTTGCGCAACTGCAACACGCGCAACCGCGCAGCAATGCTCCCGTCGATTCCAGTCAGCCCTTGTCGCTGCGCATCAGCGACAGCGCCACGGCAGCGGGGCTCGATATCCACCAGATGGAAACCGACATCGAGTCAGTGCGCCTGACCCTCAGCGGCAACGCGAAGGCACTGATGCAATGGCTCGATGGCGTCGAGCGTGGGGGCGTTGCGCTGCAATCGTTGACGCTGGAAAAACGGGACGCGCTGCTGGAGGCGCGGATGGTGTTCAGATAGGGGGGCCGCTACCGGGCAAGAGCGGCAGCTTCGCCAGCTTCAACGCCACGAGCAACGCAATCACCAGCAAGGTGCCAACGAACAGCCCGATCCCGTTCCAGCCACCCAGGTGCCAGAACACCCCGCCCGCCGTCCCGGCGATGCTCGAGCCGGCGTAATAGCTGAACAGGTACAGCGACGACGCCTGCCCCTTGGCCTTGGTGGCGCGGCGGCCTATCCAGCTGCTCGCAACCGAATGCGCGCCGAAGAAGCCGAAGGTGAAAATCAGCATGCCGATGATCACCAATGGCAGCGGCGTGAACATTGTCAGGGCGAGGCCGCCGATCATCAATACGATGGTCGACCAGAGCACTTTGCGGCGCCCCAGTTTGTCCGCCAGCGAGCCGATTTTCGCCGAACTGTAGATACCCGACAGGTACACCACCGACAGCAGTCCGACAAAGGCTTGTTCCATGTGATAAGGCTCGGCCAGCAGGCGATAACCGATGTAGTTGAACAGGGTGACGAACGCGCCCATCAACACAAAGGCTTCGAGGAACAGCAGCGGCAGGCCGGCATCGCGAAAGTGCATGGTGAAACCGTCGAGCAGGCTGCGCGGGTGCAGCGAGCGCGGGCGGAAGTTGCGCGATTCCGGGAGGATTTTCCAGAACACCGCCGCTGCAATCAGCGCCAGGCCCCCGATGACCAGCATCGCGGTGTGCCAGCTGACGAAGTCGATCAACACGCCGGTGATCAGGCGTCCGCTCATCCCGCCGATGGCGTTGCCGCCGATGTACAGGCCCATCGCCAGGCCGATGTGCTGTGGGTGGATCTCCTCGCTCAGGTAGGTCATGGCGACAGCTGCCAGACCGCTCAACGACAAGCCGATCAGCGCTCGCATCAGCAACACGCCGTGCCAGCTCGGCATCATCGAGCTGGCGATGGTGCACAACGCTGCCGCGAACAACGCAGCGACCATCACCGGTTTACGCCCCACTCGGTCAGAGATCGGACCGGTGATCAGCAGGCCGATGGCGAGCATGCCGGTTGCGACCGAAAGGATCAGGCTGCTCTGAGCCGCATTGATGGAATATTCGTGGGACAGCAGCGGCATCATTGGTTGCACGCAGTACAGCAGGGCGAAGGTCGCGAAGCCGCCGCAGAACAGCGCCAGCACCGTACGCATGAACATCGGCGTACCTTTTTCGATGTAGATCTCCTTCATCTCGGCGACGACATCGTCCAGCGCGGCGGGTGGAACTTCATGGGCGAGTGGAGCAACAACAGTTTTCACTTCGGACCTCGGTAACAGGTAGCCGGTCAGGCAATGAAAAAAGCATATAGCTGCCTAATGATTCAATCCAATATATTGTTCGACCTGTTTGAGAGGTTTTGCGACTTAATGGAGTTTTCATGGAATTACGCCACCTGCGCTACTTCATCGCCGTCGCTGAAGAATTGCACTTTGGCCGCGCCGCACAGGTGCTGGGCATCTCGCAGCCACCACTGAGCCAGCAGATTCAGGCACTGGAACAGGAAGTCGGGGCGCGTTTGTTCGAGCGTACCAATCGTCGGGTCGAGCTGAGCGAAGCCGGCCGACTGTTTCTGGAAGAGGCGCGACTGGCGCTGGCGCAGGTCGACAAGGCTGCCGACGTCGCACGCCGGGCGCAACTCGGTGAGTTGGGCGAAATGAAGATCGGTTTCACCTCGTCGGCGCCGTTTAACTCGACCATTCCCCAGGCAATTTTTTCGTTCCGCCAGCGTTTCCCGGCGGTGCATTTGAACCTGCGGGAAATGAGCAGCACCCAGGTGGCCGAGGCGTTGGTGGATGAGTCGATCGAAGTCGGGATCATGCGGCCGCTTGGCCTGCCGGATTCTCTGAGCGTGGTGGAGTTGATGCGTGAGCCGCTGGTGGCGGTACTCAGCTCCAAGCATCCGCTGGTGAATGGCAGCGAGGACGGCCTGTTCCTGTCAGCCCTGGCCCTCGAGCCTTTCGTCTTTTTCCCACGCAGCTACGGCAGCGGGCTGTATGCACAACTGCTCAGCCTGGCGCGGGATTCCGGCTTCAGCCCGCACTTCGCCCAGGAAGCCGGCGAGGCGATGACCATCATTGGATTGGTGGCGGCGGGGTTGGGCGTGTCGGTGCTGCCGGCGTCTTATCAGCGGATGCGCATTGATGGGGTGGTGTACCGACCTTTGCTTGATCCGGCAGCAGTGTCGGCGGTGTGGCTGGTGCAGCGCAAGGATCAGAAATCGCCAATGGCGCGTGCATTTGTGGAGTTGTTGACGAGGAAGGTTGAGCCTCTCGCGCAATGACTGCTGCGCAGTCAATCGCGGGCAAGCCCGCTCCCACAGGGTCTGGCGGCGTGGACGCGATTGCCGTCACACCGACTAACTGTGTGGGAGCGGGCTTGCTCGCGAAAGCGTCCGCCAGCTCACCAGAAAACGTGCATTTACCTATATCTAATCGGACGATTCGCTGAAGGGCGTAGGACATTTCCATATCGCCTTGAACAGGCCACAGCGCCTTGCGGCATTGCCTACAACTAATCCAGAATCCGCCGGCTTGTGCGCCTTGGGCCCGGTCGATAACTTGGTTCGGTCACTGATTCCCAGTGATCGGGTTTAGTCGCCCGAGGTTGTTAGTAGGTGCACAGCGTTCCATTCAGTCAGGTATCCCTCATCCCTGTACTTAATGGTGGTTGTGCGCAGGGCGCTTTCGGGCGCGCCGGTATTGCTAACTCCCCGGTCGACTAACCTGCGCACAGCCGCCACCCATTCGTTTAGTCGCGAGGCAGTTGCGGCTCCATTCAAGGAGTTGGCAAATGTTAAAGGTCACACCGAATCCGCCGGACACCGATCCGACGTCGCCGCACGAAACCCTCAATTCTGAAAAGCCGCTCGAAGCCACCGATCACATGGCCGGTTACACGCGTCAACCGAGCTCCATCTTCCTCATCGCTCCCGATATCGACAATCTGACCCTGCTGGAATACGCCTGCGAATCCCTGGCCTCAGCGAACGTCATGGCCAGCGACTTTGCGAGGTATCTGGAGGGATCGCAGGCCAATACGCTGCTGGGAATTCAGCAGTCGATCATGCTGGGAGAGCTGGCGGTGAATCGGGTGCTGGATAACCTTGATCCACCGTAAGCAGGCACACCACTAGATCGTTCCCACGCTCCGCGTGGAAATGCCTCAACGGACGCTCCGCGTTCGGCTCTTGATGGGACGCAGAGCGTCCCGGGCTGCATTCCCACGCGGAGCGTGGGAACGATCAGCAGCCATGCACACGACCCCTGTAGGATCTGCCGTAGGCTCGGACAGCGTTCGGACGATCTTTTGATTTAGACGTGCTTCAAGACCAACGCCGAAAAATCAGCGACGTATTCACCCCGCCAAACGCAAAATTGTTGTTCATCACGTACTGATTACTCATCTGCCGAAACTCGCCGCGCAGGTAATCCAGCTTGCCGCAATGCGGGTCGACTTCATCGAGGTTGAAGCTATGTGCGTACAGATCGCTGTTCATCATTTCGATGCTGAACCACGACTCCAACGCACCGCAGGCGCCGAGGGTGTGGCCGAGGAAGCTTTTCTGCGAGCTGATCGGCATGTGTTCACCAAACAGCGCGCTGGTCGCGAGGGTTTCGGCAATGTCGCCTTGTTCGGTCGCGGTACCGTGACCGTTGACGTAGCCGATGTCAGACGGCTGCAAGCCTGCGTCTTCCAGTGCCAGCTCCATGGCCCGGCGCATGGTGACTTGCTCCGGACGGGTGGTGTGCTGGCCGTCGGCGTTGCTGCCGAAGCCGACGAGTTCGGCATGGATGCGCGCACCGCGAGCGAGGGCGTGTTCGAGTTCTTCAAGCACCAGCATGCCGCCACCTTCACCGATCACCAGGCCGTCGCGGTCCTTGTCATAAGGGCGCGGGGTGGTCTGCGGGGCGTTGTTTTTCAGGCTGGTGGCGTAGAGCGCATCGAAGACCATGGCTTCGGTGGGGCACAGTTCTTCGGCGCCGCCCGCGAGCATCAGTGGCAGGCGGCCGAACTTGATCGATTCGTAGGCGTAACCGATGCCCTGGCTGCCACTGGTGCAGGCGCTGGACGTCGGAATCAACCGGCCGGTGAGGCCGAAGAAGATGCTGATATTGGCGGCGGTAGTGTGGGGCATCATGCGCACGTAGGAGTTGGCGTTGAGCCCCTCGGCGACCGAGTTGAGCAGCATGTTGCCGAAGGCCTTGATCTCGTCTGTGCTGCCGGTGGAAGACCCGCAGGCGACGCCCATGCGCCCATCCTTGATCGATTCATCGCCCAGCAGCCCTGCATCGGCGAGGGCTCGCTCTGACGCGCCAACGGCCAGGCGCGAAACGCGGCCCATGCTGCGCAGTTGTTTGCGAGTCCAGTGGCTGGGCACCTTGAAGTCATCGATGGGCCCGGCCAGGCGGGTGTTGAGTTCGGTAAATCGGTCCCACTCGTCCATCCGGCGAATGCCGCTACGGTTGGCCGTGAAGTTGCCGGCGATGGTTTCCCAATCGCTACCCAGAGAAGTGATGCCGGCCATGCCGGTGACGACGACGCGCTTCATCAGCACAGGCCTCCGTTGACGGCCAAAACCTGCCGGGTGATGTACGACGCTTCCGCCGACATCAGGAAATTCACTGCACCGGCCACCTCTTCCGGGGTGCCCATGCGTTGTGCGGGGATCATTTTCATCAGCTCTTCCACCGGCACGTTTTCATCGAGCATCGCCGTATCGATCAGGCCGGGGGCGACGCAGTTGACGGTGATCTTGCGTTTGCCCAGTTCAATCGCCAAGGCTTTCGCCGCACCGATCAAACCCGCCTTTGACGCGCTGTAATTGACCTGGCCACGGTTACCGATCAAGCCGGACACCGAGGTGATACAGACAATCCGCCCAGCGGCGCGACGACGAATCATCGGCATCATCACCGGGTGCAGCACGTTGTAGAAACCGTCGAGGTTGGTGCGCATCACCACATCCCAATCATCCTCGCTCAGCGCCGGAAAAGCACCGTCGCGCGTCAGCCCGGCATTCAGCACCACCCCGTAATACGCGCCGTGGGTTTCCACATCGGCCTCAAGAATGGCTTTGCAGCTGGCGCGGTCGGATACGTCGAATTGCAGAATGCGTGCAGAGCGGCCCAAGGCTTCGATTTCCACCTGTACTGCCTGCGCCTCCGCGAGACCGCTGCGGCAATGCAGCACGATGTCATGCCCGGCCTGGGCCAGACGCAAGGCGATAGCGCGGCCGATGCCACGGCTGGAACCAGTGACCAGTACGGATTCAGTCATGACTGGACTCCTTCGATTCATGAAGATATTGCGCAGGCTGAGGCGGGCGGAACACGTTCAGACGGGCGGTGGCGTGGATGCCGGGGGCGTTGATGTGGCATTCGAACACGCCCATGCCGTTGTCGTCTTCCAGCGAACGCAGCCCGTGGATGGTCAGCTCAGTGCCGGCAGGGAAATGTTCGACGTTGCATTCGAATTTACGGGTGCCCAGCAGGAAGCCCAGCGCCACGGCATCACCACGCTGACGTGCATGACAGCCGGCATAGGCGGCAACGCTCTGGGCCATCAGTTCGATGCCGACCCAGGCTGGCAGGCTGCCGTCTGGACGGTTGAACAGGCCGTCGGGTCTGACTGTCAGCCGGGTGAGGATCTGCTCGTCATCGAAGGACAAAACCTGCTCGATCAGGATCATGTCGCCAGCGTGAGGCAGCAGTTCGGCGAGCGGCCAGTCGATCATGGTGCGTCTCCGATTATCAGGCTGACGTTGTTGCCACCGAAGGCAAAGGAATTGCTCATCAGGTAGCGAGGTGCAATGGACGTCAGCCGATCGGCCGGGGTCACCCATTTCAGGGCAGGCAGCTCTGGGTCTGGCTGGCCATCCCAGACGTGCGGCGGCAAGGCGTGCTGTTGATTGTCAGTGCTCAGGCTCAACCAGCAAAACGCCGCTTCGAGCGCCCCGGCAGCGCCAAGGGTATGACCGGTCATCGGTTTGGTCGACGAACACGGCACGCCCGCCGGGAACAGCGTAGCCACCGCCAGGCTTTCCATGGCGTCGTTGTGTTGCGTGGCGGTGCCGTGCAGGTTCAGGTAGCCAATCTGTTCGGGTTGCAGGCTCGCGCGGCTCAAGGCTTTGCGCATCGCTTGCTGGGCGCCGCGGCCGGTCGGTTCCGGGGCGGATATGTGATGCGCGTCGGAGCTGGCGCCGCAGCCCAGCAGGGCAATCGATGTATGTTCGCCTGCACGTCTTGTCATCAGAAACAGCACCGCCGCTTCGCCGATGTTGATGCCGTTTCGATTGACTGAAAATGGATTGCAGCGTTGCCCGGATACCGCGTCCAGTGCCGAGAACCCGTTCAACGTCAGCTTGCAAAGGGTGTCGACCCCGCCGCACAGCACCGCGTCGCACAGGCCGAGATTCAGCAGGCGCTGGGCACTCATCAACGCTCGTGCGCTGGACGTACAGGCGGTGGAAATCACGTAGGCCGGACCACTCAATTGCAGCCATTGCGCAAGGAAATTCGCCGGCGCGCCGAGTTCCTGCTGCTGATAGTCGTATTGGGCGGGGAATTCATCTTCACGAATGTAGTGAGCCAGCCCGCGACTGGCTTCGTCGATGCCCGACGTGCTGGTGCCCAGGACCACGCCGATACGGTCACGACCGTAAGTCTGGATGGCCTGGTCGATGTCGTCACGAATCTGCAGCGCGGCTTCGAGCAGCAATTGATTATTACGGGTGCCTTGGTCCGCGAGTTCTGCGGGAATCGGTGCGAGCTCACCGCGTACGGCGGCCACCGGTAATGAGCGGTCTGCGACCCAGCCGCTTTCATTGCGCATGCCGGAGCAGTCGCCGGCAAACAGATGGTGCGCCACTTCCTGCTTGTCCCGACCCAGGGCGCAGATCACCCCGAGTGCGTTCAGATAGGCCGTCATGGCGTGTCTCCGCTCAGTGGCGTGACCTGATATTTCGGGCCCTTAGGCAGGGTCAGCTCAAAATTCATCGGTTGCGCATAACGTATATCCCAGCGCTCGGGCAGGCTCCGTTGTGCGCCATGTTGCCAGGCGAGGGGATAGTTGCCTTGCAGTTGGTCCTTGGGTGTCAGCGCAAATATCAGCGCCGCGAACAACTCCCGGGCTTCCGGGTTCGGCGGCAGCAGACCGTCGGCGTGCCATTCACCGTCGACCAGTTTCTGGCGTGCCTGTGGGATACCCAGCAAGTCCATCATCGACCAGCGAATGCCAGGGCCTTCGCGCTGGATCACCAGCACCCAGTCCAGACGCTGATCGTCCTGCAGACGCTGGATGTGCAGTTGCAGTGGCAACGGCAGGTCCGGGGTCTGCTCGGGCAGCGGTGCGCGGCTGGTGCAGGCGCTCAACAGCAGGACGGCGCCCAGCAGCAAAAACCTCGCTATCCGTGGCGGAGTGAGCCTGCTCGCGATGACGGTATTACATCCAGCAGTCAGGTTGCCTGCCCCACCGCAATCGCGAGCAGGCTCACTCCCACAGAATTTGATGACAGTGAACATCACAGTGCTCTCTCAAGCGGTTTGCGGGCCACCACATTGACCAGGGTTTCTTCCCGCTGGCCAAAGGGCTTTGGTTGACGCAAGCCAAAGCGTTCAAGCAAACCGAAATCCCTGGCGCGGCTCCACCACAGGTACGGGTACGAAACGTTCTGCGGACTGAATTCGAAACCCTGTTGGCGGATCATCTGCAGATACCCGGCAGCGCTTTTCTGCACGTGCATCGGATGACGAAACAACCAGCGAATCACCCACGTATCAATGTAAGCCTCGGTGGACTCGGCGAACAGCAGATAACCGCCCGGCTTGAGCACCCGGTAGAACTCGGCCAGGGCTTTGTCTTGCTCGACCAGATGGTGGAACGTCTGGTGGCAAAACAGCAGGTCAACGCTGGCGTCCGGCACGTCAATGCGGGCGCAGTCGCTGCCGAGCAATTCCACGTTCATCCCCTGACGGGCTGCCTCTTCACCGCTCAGGTTCAGGCTGTGTGGATCGGCGTCCAGGCCAATCAATCGCTGAGGCGAGAAGCGCTGGTGCAAGTACTGGAACGACTTGCCCTGACCGCAACCGGCATCCAGCAACACGGGATTGCACGGCAGCGCTTCAGTGAACAGGTTGCGCAAATCATTGATGGCGACCCGCAACACATGGTGCTGCCAGGTATGGCTGCGCAGGAACCAGAAGCCGAAGCGGGTTTCCTCGACGTAGTTGTCGCTCAGGTAACTCATGTCGCATCCCTTGCACACAGCTCCGACAGCATGCGCAGTCGTCGTTTGGGTTCGGCAACGAACGGGTTGCGCACGTCCCAGGCATAGCCTGCGAGGATCGCGCTGATCATGCGGCGGATATCGGGTGAGCTGTCCGGGTGGTAAATCACGTCCTGGAAAGTCCCGGCGTACCAGCCTTCGACGTAGCAGCGGAACGTGTCGACGCCACGCTTGAGCGGTTCGGCAAATTCGGTCTGCCAGTCGACGCTTTCGCCTTGCAGTTGGCGGTGCAGAACGGCGGCGGCCATGCTCGCCGAGCGCATGGCGATGGTCACGCCCGAGGAGAAGACCGGATCAAGGAATTCCGCCGCATTACCCAGCAGCGCAAAGCCCGGGCCATGCAGGGTTTTGACGTTGGCGGAGTAACCGCCGATGGTGCGCGCCGGTGTATCCCACACGGCATTGTTCAGCACGCCGGACAGGCTAGGGGTTTCAGCGATGAATCCGCGCAGGCAGTCGTCGAGATTTTCGGCGCGACCTTCAAAATGTTCCGCGGCCGCGACCACGCCTACCGAGCATCGGCCATTGCTGAACGGGATAGTCCAGAACCAGATGTCGCGTTGGGTCGGGTGGGTGGTGACGAGGATTTTCGTGCGGTCGAAGGACGGGTTGTCGATATGGTCTTCGACGTGGGTGAACACCGCCTGGCGTACCGGAAAATTCGAGGGCGCTTCGAGGTCGAGCAAGCGCGGCAGGACGCGGCCATAGCCACTGGCATCGAGCATGAACCCGGCTTCGATCTGGTATTCGCTACCGTCCTCGCGCTGCACACCGAGCAGGGGGTTTGGCCGGTCGATATCAACGCTGACAATGGCTTCACCGTAGCGGACTTCCACGCCTTGCAACGCGGCCTGATCTGCCAGCAGCTTGTCGAAATCGGCGCGCTGTACCTGGAAGGTGGTCGGCTTGCCGTTGCTGAAGGTGTCACCGAAATCAAAGGCGCTGTACTGCTCGCCCCAGGCGAAGGCGGCGCCGGTTTTCAGCTGGAACCCGGCGGCGTTCACTGCCTCGAGCATGCCCGCTTCTTCGACGAAATCCAGGCAGTGGGACAGCAGGCTTTCGCCGATGGAAAACCTCGGGAAATGCTGGCGCTCGATCATTAGCACGTCGTGCCCCTTGCGCTTGAGCAGCGCGGCGGCGATGGCGCCCGATGGGCCAGCGCCAATGACAACCACCTGGCGACTTTCCATTTCAACTGTTGGCATGGGGATTCCTTGTCGGGGCGGCGATGTTCATGGGGGTTCGGTGCATACCGGCCAGTGCCGGCAGCAGTGTCGCAATCAGGCCCATCAACATCAGCGCAAAGTACAGCGCCGGGCTGATGAGTTGTTGTTGCAACAGCAGGTTGAGAAAGACGATCTCACTCAAACCGCGAATGTTCAGCAGGATACTTTCGCGCCAGCGGCTGGCGCCTTCGAACGATGCACCAGCCCAGCCCAAACCGAGCCAGTTGCCCAGCAGTTTACTGGCAATCGGCAACAGCAGCAGTGCACTCAGTTGCAGCGCGCTGAGGCTGTCCATGGCGCTGTGAACGTTGATCTGCACGATACCGAACGTGAGGATCAGCGGGATCGCAATGTACGTCTGCAGGCGACTCATCCACAGGGCCGGCAACGGCAGAATCAGCGGTACTTTCAATGCCGCCATGCACAACAGATAACCGATGCCGAGAATCAGCGCGTTAAGCCTGTAATGTTCCGCGACCACCAGCAGGGCGAAGAAGCAGCCACTGTGCAGCAACGGTTGGCGCAGCCTGAGCAGACGCAGCAGCAACGGCAGGCACGCCCCGGCCAGTGGCAGCAACAGGCTGCTCAGGTGCAGGCTGCCCTGGGCGATGGCGAACAGGGTCCAGCACGTGAGGTCGATCAGGATCGCGGTTTGCACCAGTCGCCGAGTGGCGGCAGTCGGGTAGTTGATGTGCCGCAGGTACAGGTACAACACCGGGATCGCGGTAATGGCGAACAGTAAACCGACCGCCAGTGAACTGATCCACGGTTGCGCCGGCAGCAGCCAAAACGCTGTCGCCAGTCCGCAGGCGAATGGAATGCAGAAACTCGGCAAGGCGATTTTTAGGCTCTGGCGATCAAGGCGCAGGTCGATCACATCACTGAGGATGTGCCCCAGCAGCAGGGCAAAACTCAGGCTGTAGAGGTTTTTCAACCAGGTGGGCGAGATCAGTTGAGCGCCGCTCAACTGCCAGCCCGGCTCGATCCAGAAGTACATCAACAACGGCAAGCCGAGGGTCGCCAGCAGTAATTGGCTGACGATCGGGATCAGGCCGAAGTGGCGCCCGACACGGGTGGCCACGGCGAACAGCGCCAGGGCCATTGCCCAAAACCCGAGGATCATCACGCTGCCGGCTCCGCTACCGCAACCCCATGGTTTTGTCGCCCGGCCCACGGCGCCAGCATGAAGCTGAACGCCAGGCCCAGGCTCACCGACAGACCAAAGTTGCTCACTGCAGGCGTGCTCGATACCGCCAGTAAACCGAACGAAAGCCAAGTGGTCAGCGCTGCCAGCAAGGTGCCCAGCAGGCTCACGGCAGCGCCGCCGACCTGCTCGCGCATGAGGATCGCGTAATCGACACTGATCGCCGTCACCAGCAGCAGGCCGAACAGGCTGAACAACGTCAGCGGCTGTCCCAGCCAGCCCAGGCTGGCCAGGCTGCACAGGGCGGCCAGCAACGGCAGGGCGACGATGCGCAGGGCGCCGCCGAGGCCGAACGGCAGGATCAGCACCAACACGATCAATACGCAGGAGGCGAGCTTCAATTCGGCGGCGCTGATCTGGGTGGCGGCAAACACCGAATTCAATTCACCGAGGCGATCGACCAGTTCCACACCCGGCAAGTCCCGCGCTTGAACTTGCAGCAGCGCAGGATTGTTCAAGCCTTGCAGGCTGACCATGGCGGCCACACCGCCGTCATCGGTCGAGCCCAGCCAGAGTGGGCGATAAGGTTCCGCCAAGGGGCCGGCCAGTGCTGCGTCGATGTCCTGAGTGGGCAAAGCCTGCAGCTTCGTCACTTCGGCGTGCAGCGCTTCGGCCGGCACACCGAGGGCGAGCAATGGCTGCCAGAATTGCGTCAGTTTTTGCAGCGCTTCGCGTACCTGCAACTGCTCGCTTGGCTGGCTGACCAATTGATTGAGCGAGAGGTAGCCCTGAAGTTTTTCCAGATTGACCAGTTGATCCAGACGGTCGCTCAGCGCGGTTTGCCGTTCGAGCAATTCCTCTTGATTGGCCGCTCGTACCAGGAAGAACTGGCTGGTAGGTTGATAGCCGGTGATGCGCGCAATGGCTTGAGCTTCGTCGGTCAATTGCTGCGGTGCACCGACCCATTGGCGAATATCGTTCTTGCTGTCGAGCTTCAACAGCCCGCCCACGCAGAAGGCGATCAGCAAGGCCAGCAGCACGGGCGTGCTGGCATGTTTGAGCAATGTCTCGCGCAGCTTCAACAAGTACTCGGAGACTGTCAGCGGCCATTGCGCCGGTCGCAGATCCACGCCCTTGAGCAGCGCGGGTAACAGACACACCGCAGACAGATAAGCGCCAAGCAGCCCGGCAGCAGAGAACACGGCGATCTGGGTCAGGGCCGGGAAGGGCGTCCAGGCCAGGGCGAGGTAGCCGATGCAACTGGTGATCAGGCTCAGCGTCAGGCCGGGCAGCGTCAGGCGCAAGGCCGGCCAACTGTGCCAGGGTTTCAGGCTCCAGCTCTTGGACAGGTAATGCAGCGGGTAATCGACGGCAACGCCGATCAGGCTCGAACCCAGCACCAGCGTCATCACATGCATATGACCGAACAGCGCGACGCACGCGACTGCGCCGAACAGCATGCCTACCAGTACCGGGACGAACGCGAGCACAACGCGCCAGCGTCGGAAGGCCAGCAACAGCAACAGCAAAATCCCCACCGTCGCGCCGCCGCCCACCCAGGTCATCTCGCGGGTGGCTTGCTGCTGGCCGTTGGCGGCGTACAGCAAGCCACTGGCGGCGAGTAGTTGCACGTCTGCCTGCGCCGCTTCTTCGCGACTGGTCTCGAGCAGCTCGGCCACTTGCAGCGGCAGCTTCATGTCGAAAGCGTTGCCGGTGGTGCGTGCGCGCAGCAACACCCAACTTTTGCCGTCGGCGTCGGCAATCAGCGCGCCGCTGCCGATGTCCAGCTGCACTGCGCCGTGCTGCGGCTGGCTGTTCTGGATACGTCCGGTCAGGCCGAGCCAGTCGTCCTGGCTCGGTACCAGCGTGAAGCCAGTGAAAGGGTCGAACAGCGCTTGTACGCGCTGTTGGATGAAGGCGTCGGGGTGCTCGATCAGCTGTTGCCGATCCTCTGTGGAAAGCATTGCCAATCGACCTTGCAACAGTTGCGTGCGCAACGCCGGCAGATCGGCTTGCAGGTTCCACTGGACCTTTTCGAACAGACCGCTGGCCTGCCACTGCTCCCCGAGTTTCTGCGCCATCGCGACGGCTTGCTGGCGATCGGTATGGCCGACCAGCACCAGCATTTCCCGGTTGAGCGGTTCTTGCATGCGTTGTTCGGCGCGCAGTTCCAATGCGTCCGGGGCGGTGCCTGGCACCAGCTCCATCAGGTTGGCCGACAGCGGAGGGCCGTCACGCCATTGCCAACCGGCGAGCGTGAGCACCGCCAGCAGCAGGATCAGAAAGAACGTCGGGAGCCTGCGTTCATTCGGCAAAGTCATGCTGCTCCGCATCGGTTAACGGTTGTGCGCTGGTGCTGTCCTGCATGCGCAGCAGCGTGCTGTCGCCCTGGGTCTCCAGCAGTTCGATGCTGTGCACCAGCTCACCCCCGGTGATGTTGATCTGGTTGAACACTTGCTTGAGCAGCATCGAGCGGGGGGTCAAGGTCAGCTTCCAGTCCTGTGCATCGCCGCTCAGCGACAGCTCGAAATCCCGGGTCAGCCCGCTGCTATCACCTTGCAACACCGCGAGGAACAAACGGTTCTGCTCGGCACCGGCACTTTTGCCCGGTAGCAGTTGCCAACCGTTGGCATCACGTCGCGAGATGCCTTTGTCGTTGATGCGGTAATCCTGTTGCAGCGGCGTTTTCAGTAACCACAGCAGGCCCTGATTTTTTGCGAGGACGAACGTGCCCTTGCTGGTCAACGGCTGAGGCAGGGCGCGCAGGTGTTTTTCCTGGATGAATTGGCCGTGGATGACATCAGGCTTGGCCAGTTGATTGCTGAGTTGCTGCAGATCAAACGCGTGTGCCGCCGACACACCCAACATTAAAACCAAGCCCGCCACCATCCCGTAGCAGCTGCCGAGCCCGCGAGGCTGCGTTCGGCGGCGAAGCCGTCGTGAAACCTGAGTATGCGTTGCATCAGTCCGATCGCCGGGCGTCTGCTGCGCAGCCGAACGCAGGCTTCGCCAGCTGCTACAGAGGGTATGGAGCAGGGTCATGCGAGCATCCTTTGCACTGCATCGGTGAAGACTTTCGGCGACGCAAGCTGCATCTCGCGGCTGCTCATGTCGACGGCGACTTGAATGGACACGGCGCGGGTCAGGCGTTCGCCGGTGTCCAGGTCGCTGATCAGGTAGTTGATCTTCAGGCGGTTTTCCCATTCCACCAGATTGGCCCGCACGTTCAGCTTCTGGCCGAACACGGCGCCACGCACGTAACGCAGTTGCAGGTCGATCACCGGCCAGGCATAGCCCGACTCGACCATGGCGGTGTAGTTGTGGCCGATCTTGTCCAGCAACGCGCAACGGGCGACTTCGAGGTATTTGACGTAATGGCCGTGCCAGACGACGTGCATGGTGTCGACGTCGAAAAATGGCACCTGGATTTCCGTATCGGTGTGAAGCACGCCCTTGCTACGCATGAAGCCTCCAGTGTTGTTCGGCAATTCGCTTGAGGCACAGACGCAATTCGCCTTCGAGTGCCCGGTCTTCGATGACCGGCGGGAAGTCTTTGCGCAGGGCTTCATGCATGGCCTCCAGGGCCGGTGGCAGAGGACGCGCGTCCTCGGCTTTGCTGCGCAACCAGACGCCTTGGTTGGCGGCCAGTAGCGTGGCGGCCGCGACCTGCTCGGTCAGTTCAAGCACACGGATGGCGTCCCGCGCCGCGATGGTGCCCATGCTGACTTTGTCCTGGTTGTGACACTCGGTGGAGCGCGAAAACACGCTGGCGGGCATGGTGTTTTTCAGCGCTTCGGCGGTCCAGGCGCTGGTGCCGATCTGCACAGCCTTGAAGCCGTGGTTGAGCATCGCGCGATCAGCGCTGGCGCCGGACAGATTGCTCGGCAGGCCGTGGTTGTAACGCTCGTCCACCAGAAGTGCCAGTTGGCGATCCAGCAGATCGGCGACGTTGGCGACCAGGTTCTTCAGGCTGTCCATCGCGAAGGCAATGTGACCTCCGTAAAAGTGCCCGCCGTGCAGCACACGCTCAGCTTCGGCGTCGATGATAGGGTTGTCATTGGCGCTGTTGAGCTCGATTTCGATGAAGGAGCGCAGCCAGTTCAGACTGTCGGCCAGCACGCCGAGAACGTGCGGTGCACAGCGCAGGGAGTAGCGGTCTTGCAGGCGATGCAGCGGCGCGGTTGGCGCGTCGATTGCCAGGTCCTTGCGCAGCCAGGCGGCCACTTGCATCTGCCCGGGATGAGGCTTGGCGGCGAACAGGCGCTCGTCGAAGTGCTCCGGATTGCCTTGCAGCGCAACCACGTTCAGCGCCGTGATGCGCGTGGCGAGTTGCAACAGGTAATCGGCGCGGGCATAGGCCAGGCAGGCGAGACCGGTCATGACGGCAGTGCCGTTCATCAACGCCAGCGCTTCCTTGGGACGCAGCACCAACGGCTCCCAGCCGAGTTCGTCATGCACATCAGCGGCCTGTCGACGTTCGCCACGGAACATCACTTCGCGCTCACCCGACAACGTCGCGGCAACATAGGACAACGGCGTCAGATCCCCGCTGGCACCCACCGAACCTTCCTCGGGAATCAGCGGCAGGATGTCGTGTTCGATGAACGCCTGGAGGCGTTCGAGCAGTTCCACGCGAACCCCGGACACTCCTTGGCACAACGACTGCAAACGTGCGGCGAGTACCGCACGAGTCGCCTGGGCGTCGAGCAATTTGCCCAGGCCGCAGCCGTGGAACGTGTACAGATGACGGGGCAGCGCCTCGACGTGATGCAGCGGCACCGCCACCACGCAAGAGTCGCCATAACCTGTGGTGACACCGTAGATCACGCCTTCCTTGTCCAGCAGGGAATCCAGGAACTGCGCGCCCTTGGCGATACGCCGACGGAACTCGGGGTCGCCTTGCAATTGCGTCGGCGCCTGACGGTTGGCCAGGGCCAGCACGTCTTCGATGGACAAAGGGAGTTCGCCGAAAGTTACCGGCTCAAGCGTTGGCGTCGTCATCGGTCTTCCAGAAAGGGTAAAAGTTGAACCATTGTTGAGGGGCCTCGAGGCAATAGTGACCCAAGCGTTCGGCGTAGCGGGTCGCCCACTGATGAATGACCTGCTCGCGCTCGCTTCGTTTCCAGACCACGGCGTCGGTGAACGGTTCGAGGGTCAGTCGATAATCGCCTGTGGGTTTCTTGAGGCACAGCAACAGATTGACCGGGCACTTGAGCAGGCCCGCCAGCAGCCACGGCCCTTGGGGGAACGCCGCGGGATGGCCGAGAAAATCCACCGTGACGCTTCGCCCGCCGTGCAGCGGCACGCGGTCGCCGGCAATCGCCAGCCATTCGCCGCGCTCCAGGCGCTCATGCAGTTGCAGCATGATCACCGGGTTCAGCTCGCTGACCTGGATCAGGCGCAGGTTGGTTGCCCCGGCTTCGCCCAGCAAACGGTTGAATTGTTCGGCGTGCTTGGTGTGCACCAGCACGTTCATGGTGACCTTTTCGCCGATCTCGGCAAGCGCGCGGCAGACTTCGAGGTTGCCCAAATGTGCGCCCACCAGCATCTGCCCGCGAGTGCCGCGCAGCTGATTGCGCAGTAGCGCCGGGTCGATGATTTCGATCTGCTCGATGCTCAGTTTGCCGTTCCACACGTCGAGCTTGTCGAGCATGGAATCGGCAAACGCCATGAACTGACCGAACACCCGCCAATGGGTCGGGCGCAGTTCGCTGCGGCCACTCCAGTCGGCGAGGCGCTGCTGGTATTGCCAGGCGCTTTTACGAGCGCTGCGTCCGAACAGGAAAAAGTACAGGACGATGCCGTACAGCAGCGGACTGAGCATTCGCCGGCCCAGCACTTTGGCGCAGACGGCGGTGAATTTCATCAGCCAGAAACTGCCGCGTTCCTCGCGGTCGGCCCAGTGTTCGTTGTCGACGCTCATGCTCGCCACCGCCGCCAGAGAATCACCGGCGCCCGCAGCAACATGCCGAAGAACAGGCGTGTGTGCATGCTCGAAATCAGCACGTTGTCGTGGAACAGGCGGAAATGCGAAACGCCGTCCAGCGGGTAATGAACCTTGGTGGGCAGCCAGTGCATGGGCTGGTTGCGCCAGGCCAGTCGCACGAGGATGTCCGAGTCGAAATCCATGCGCTTGCCGATTTTCGCCGAATTGATCAGCGCCAGGGTCGGTGGCACTGGATACACGCGAAAGCCGCACATGGAATCGCGTATCTGCAACGACAGCGTGTTGATCCAGACCATGACGTGAGTCAGGTAGCGGGCATACAAGCGACCCTTTGGCACGCTGTCGTCGTACTGCGGATAACCGCAAATGACTGCTTCGGGATGCGTACGCGATTGCTCGATGAAAACACTCACGTCCAGCAGGTCGTGTTGACCATCGGCGTCCACCTGCAGGGCGTGGCTGAAACCCAGGCGGGAAGCCTCGCGCAGACCGGTCATGACCGCGCCGCCCTTGCCCTGGTTAGCGGTGAGGCGGATCAGGTAGACGTTCTCGCGCTGGGCCAGTTGGTCGAGTACTTTTGCACAGGCTGGATCGCTGGCATCGTCAACCAGAATGCATGGCAGGCGACTGTCGAGCACCGCATCGACCACGGTGGTGATGGCGGTTTCGTGGTTGTACACGGGGATGATGGCGCAGGGGTTATGCATGAAGATTCACACCTCGCCCCTGTAGCAGTTTGCGTTCTGTGGGAGCAAGGCTTGCCCGCGATGGTGGCGACTGGATTTCAGGGGCGTGCTGAATGCCGTCTTCGCGAGCAAGCTTTGCTCCCACAGGACGCAGCCTTCGGCAGCTGCTGCAGAGGATCGCAAATTACCCACCATTGGCCTCCAGCAAAATCCGCCCGCTTGAACAGGTCGCGGTCTCGTTGCGATAGGCGAAATACAACTTGCTGCGTACCGGGTCGAAGCGCAGATGCAGTTGCACTTCATCCCCAGGACGCACCAGTTGCTGAAACTTCAGGACTTCCATGCCGGCAAATTTTTCCGGCAGGTTCATCAGTTGCTGGCCAAAGCTTAACGCCCAATCCACCTGCACCACGCCTGGCAGCACCGGCGTCTGCGGGAAATGACCACTGAAAAAGGCGAGGTCCGGGGGCACCGCCAGCTGCAGGCTCCACTCACCCTCGACCTCAACCTGTTCGAGCACCTCCGGTGTTTTTGGACGCGGCGCCAGCAGCAATGCTTCGACCTGGGCTTGCGGCAGTTTGCCCTGCGCGTTCAGCGGCAGTTGTCGCAAAAGACGCCAGCGTCGCGGCAGCGCCAGGGTTTCGCAGTGCTGGCTCAGGTGCTGACGCAGTGCTTCAGTGAGTGTGCGCCGGCCTTGATTGCGCAAGGCATGCATGCCGGACTCGCTCAGTACCAGCAGCGCGCCCAATGAGGCGCGGTTTTCCTGCACCACGCCGAGTCGCGCTTCAGCCACCCAGTCGTGGGCCATCAGCGCGTGTTCGAGCATCGGTAGCGAGATACGTTTTTCTTCGAGTTTCACGATTCGGTCCAGCCGCCCCAGCAATTCGAATCGGCCGTCGGCAGCGATTCGCGCGGCATCCGCAGTGTGTTCGGTGTGACCGGGTGGCAGATAAGGCGAAGCGATAAGCAGCGCGCCATCGCTGTCCTGACTCAACTCTACGCCGGTAAAGGGTTGCCACAGATCGTCTGCCTGACGCCAGGCAATACCCCCCGTCTCCGAGCTGCCGAGGATTTCGGTCGGCCATTGTTGCAAGCGCTGCTGCAAACGTTGCGCGGCCTCGGCCGGTAAGGCGCCGCCGGATGAGAAAACCCGACGCACCGCGCTCAAGGCTGGCCAGTCGAGGTTGTCGCCCATGCGCTTGAGCAGCGCCGGGCTGGCGACCCAGGCGAAGGTGTCCTGTTCGCGGCTGGCGCGCTGCAGGTCCTCCGGGAAGGCCAGTTGCTTGCGTACGAACGGGCGTCCGGCGCACAGCGGCCACAGCACTCTGAACAGCAATCCATAAATATGCTGGGTGGCGACGCTCGAGATGATGCAAGCCTCGCCCAGGTCCGCGCCCCAGAGCGCTTCCAGCGCCTGGACTTCATTGGCCAGTTGGCGAAGGGTTTTCTCGATCCGCTTGGGTTCACCGCTGGAACCGGAGGTACACACGCTCAACCGGCAAAGGTCCAGATCCAGTTCGGCAGGGGGCATTGGCGGATGTTGATAATCGGTCAGGTGCCCATCGTCTGCCAGATCGGTCAGCCACAGGTCGACGTCGCTCGACCAGCGCTGGCGCGTCTGAAGTTGCAGATCGGCAGGCAGCAGCACGCTGACACCGGCGCGCCAGGCACCGAGCAGGGCAATGGCCAGATCCGCTGCGTCTTCAAAATGCACGGCGACGCGCTGCACGCCTTGCTCTTTCAGGCCGGCGGCCAGACTCAATGCCTGTGCGCACAGGTGCGCGTGATTCAGTACCGGGTCGGCCGTCACGGCGCGTTCCGGTTGAGCCTTGAGCAGCAGATGCTCAAGTTTTATCCAATTCATGGGTGGCCTCGTACCCGTTGGCGTATCAGCCATTCAATGGCAAACAGCAGCCCCATCAACCCGTAGGAGATCAGGCCGGTGTACAACATCCACCAACTCAGCGGAGCCCAGAGGGTCAGGGCGGCGGCCAGCAAACCGTTACACAGAAAAAATACGCTCCAGGCGATGGTCACCTGGCGGGTATAAACAATGGCCTTGGCTGGCAGATGCGGCTCACGCAGGCGAGCCAGGCGTTCGACCATCGGCGGGCCGAATTTCAGGCTCAGACCAAACAGGCCGAGCATGAATGCGCTGATCAGCACCGGGTACCATCGCAGCAACAGCGGGCTGTCGAACACGGCCAGTAACAGGCAGAACGTTATCGCGGTGATCGCCATCCACACGCTGCCTGGCTTGCGTGACCCCAATAGCGCCCGCGCCAGCCACAAGCTGCCCAGTAGCAAACCAAATTGCCACGGGGCGAAATGCTCCATGCCGAAATACACCGCGAAAGGGTACAGCAGGCCCACCAGCAGCAGGCCCAGGCCGATCAATCGGCTCATGCGGCGGGTTCAACCAGACGGTAAACCGCCTCTACCACGTCGCTGACGGTACGCACCGATTTGAACTCCTCGGCGGCGATTTTCTTGCCGGTTTGACGCTTGATGTGATCGATCAGGTCGACGGCATCGATACTGTCGATTTCCAGGTCCTGATAAAGATTGGATTCGAGGCTTACGCGCTCTGGGTCCAGCTCGAAGAGTTCGACCAAGGCATCGCGCAAGGTGTTGAATATGTCGTCACGAGTTTGCATGGTCCGGTCTCAAGCTGCCTGTTTTGCGGTGACGAACGCCGCAAGGCTCGCCACGTTACTGAAGTGATTGCGCGTGTCCTTCGCATCGGCATCGATTTTGATGCCGTACTTTTTCTGGATCGCCAGGCCGAGTTCAAGCGCATCTACCGAGTCCAGGCCCAGGCCTTCGCCGAACAGTGTCTGGTCGTCGCCGATGTCTTGTGCGCTGATGTCTTCGAGGCCCAGGGCGTCAATGATCAGTTGTTTGATTTCACGGTGTAGTTCGCTCATCTTCGGCGAGCTCCTTAATGTAGTAAGAATGCAAAAAATCGTTGAGCTTGCGTGAGGCCTGGGGCGCCGGGCCACACGCGGCGAAGGCTTGTGGATCTATATCGGCCCCGACGTGGAAACTGAAGTGCACGCGTCGTTTCGGGATCCGATACCAAGGCTCGGCCTTGGTGAGCGTTGTGGGGCTGACTTTAATGGTCACCGGGGTGAGGATTTTCGCACCGCGCAGCGCGATTGCCGCTGCTCCCCGATGAAAGGCCGGTGGTTCACCGGGCTGGGTGCGAGTGCCTTCGGGAAAGATGATCAGGGTCTGGCCGCTTTTCAGTGCATCGGCGGCAGCATCGAGCATGTCCATGCTGCCGTCGTTACTGATGTAGTCGGTGCTGCGCAGGGGGCCCCGGGTAAAGGGGTTTTCCCACAGGCTTTTTTTGACCACGCAGTTGGCATGGGGCACAAGGCCGATCAGAAACACTACGTCGATCAGCGACGGGTGATTGGCCACGATCATCTGCCCTGGCCGGCCGAGCTTTTCGGCGCCCTGAATGTCGTAGGTCAGCACGCCGGAGCGGGCCATGAACCGCACAAAAAACCAGAAGCAGCGACTGACGGTTTTCCTTGCCCGCAGCCTGTGGGTCTGGGTATCACCAGGCAGGCAGTTCAGGATCGGGAAAACCAACAGGCGCAGGCACAGCCCGCCCAACCCGAAGAGGGTGAAACTCGCGGCAGTCGCCAGCAAACGCCAGTAATAGGCGTCGCGGGCTTTCCCGGTTACAGGTTGCGTTGCCAGGTCCATACACGATTTTTCCAGGCATGTTGGCAGGTGGTCTGCTGGCCGAGCAGGGTACGCAAGAGATTCAATGCGTGAGGCCAGTGGGGTTTGGACAATGCTTGTGGAGTGCTGTTCAGGGACAGCTGCCAATCTTTACCGGGTGTGAGCAACAGGCCCAGCGCATAGGGGAACGGCACATCGTCAATCCAGGTCGAGTAGGCTTCGGGCGGTTGCTCTTCGGTAACCACCACCAGCACCGCAGGCGCTCCTTCTTCAAGCAGTGCCGCAGCCTCCAGCATGCCGTGTTCCAGGCCGTCGCCAGCCGCCGCGAGCGCAGTCATTTCACTGGTTTCGCCCCGCATGATCGACCAGAGCCCGATGATCGCGTTGTGAACCGAGAGGCTGAACTGAGTGGGTGAAAGTGGCTGATCAGCAGCGAGTTCACTAAGGATATCGAAGGTACGCGGTGTTTCACCGTGTCGGGATATAAAGACCAGCGGTAAGTCCTTCAGACCATCGGCCAACGGCCAGCCAACACTGAAGGCCATCCGCGCCAGACGGCTGAGCCGGCGACGCTGCATCGCGGGCAGAAAAGAGACGTCGGGGGCTGCATCGCTGCTCGGCAGCACGACCGGATCGCGGCTCCAGGCCTGCCAGTCGTCCACACTTTCGAGCCCAGGGGCCCAAGCGCGCCATTGGGCGATGTTGAAATTGATCACAGACATTCATCCCGCCCCTGGGGCTTTTTTGACGCAGTGAGTCACAAACCAGCGACATGCCTTGCGTGGCACCAGGCGTCGAGTGGCGCGCATTATCCCGGTGCGGCGGGCGTGTAGCAAATGCTGGTTACATTTTGCACAACGAAATGTACCGGTTGGTCCGGGGAAAGATGTCGCTTGGCCAGCACTCATATTGCGACGGAGGAGGTAGCTAAGCGGCGTGGTAGACCACTACACTCGGTCATTCTTTGATACACGGAGGTTTTGACATGCGTCGCGTGGTGTTTAATCAAAAAGGTGGCGTAGGCAAATCCAGCATTGCCTGCAATCTGGCGGCGGTCAGCGCCAGCGAAGGCTATCGCACCCTATTGGTGGATCTCGATGCCCAGGCAAACTCCACCCAGTATCTGACGGGCCTTACCGGTGATGACATCCCGATGGGCATTGCCGATTTCTTCAAGCAGACACTGTCTTCCGGGCCGTTCTCGAAGAAAAACCGGGTCGATATCTACGAAACTCCTTTCGATAACCTCCATGTCATCACCGCCACTGCCGAGCTGGCTGACTTGCAGCCCAAGCTTGAGGCGAAACACAAAATCAACAAGCTGCGTAAACTGCTCGACGAATTGTCCGAAGATTACGACCGAATTTATCTGGATACACCGCCAGCACTGAATTTCTATGCGGTTTCGGCATTGATCGCAGCAGATCGCGTGTTAATACCGTTCGATTGCGACAGTTTTTCGCGCCAGGCACTGTACGGTTTGCTGGCTGAAATCGAAGAACTGAAGGAAGACCATAACGAAGGCCTGGAAGTAGAAGGCATCGTCGTTAACCAGTTTCAGGCCCGGGCCAGCCTGCCTCAGCAAATCCTTGACGAGTTGATTGCGGAAGGATTGCCGGTGCTGCCTGTTTACCTGAGTACGTCGGTACGCATGCGCGAGTCCCACCAGGCCAATACACCGCTGATCCATCTCGATCCTCGACACAAGCTGACTCAGCAGTTCGTGGAGCTGCATAGCCTTCTCGAAAACGCCTGAAGATCAAAAGATCGCAGCCTGCGGCAGCTCCTACATTCTGGTGAACGCAAATTCCGGTGTAGGACCTGCCGCAGGCTCGGGCCGCGTTCGGACGATCTTTGGCTTTTAAATCCCCTGGCTACGCAACCAGCTCATCAACTGTGGCAGCGGAAACGCTCCGCTCTGGCGGGCCACTTCCCGGCCGTTCCTGAACAAAATCAGGCTCGGAATCGAGCGAATCCCCAATTGCGCCGACAACGCCTGGTTAGCTTCGCTGTCCAGCTTGGCCAGTCGACATTTGCCCGCCAGTTGCACAGCCGCCTGCTCGAACACCGGCGCAAATGACTTGCACGGCCCGCACCAGTCCGCCCACACGTCCACCAGCAGCGGCAGATCGCCCTTGATCTGACTGGCGTAATCGCCTTGTTTCAATTCGAACGGCTTGTTCAGCAGCACCTCGACTTTGCAGCGGCCGCATTTAGGGTGGTCGTTGAGGCGTTCGGCGGGGATGCGGTTCAGTCCGTTGCAGTGGGGGCAGGGGATGAGGAGAGGGTCGGTCATGTCGGGCTCCAGGATATCGGGCGATCAGTGACGGTGAGGTGGAGTCGACGGCTGTATTTATCAAGTCGGAGCCGTCTCGTCACAGCCTCGAAGGCAGTTGCAACTGCTAACAGTTTCCAGGCATTCACTTCTGAAACGGCAACTACGCTGGGGAGCAATTTCGGCCATCAATCAATTTAGAGGTGTTCGCTTTGCCGTCAACTGCGTGCTACTTTTGTTGCACTTATCGAGCAATCGATATCTCACCTACTTCGGATAGGAGTTATCCCATGTCCGTGACTTCCAAAATACGCCGTCAAGGTGGTGCTGCGGTGATTACGCTCCCGCCTACTTTGCTCAAGCTCTTGCACTTGGAGGTAGGAGCCCAGTTGGAACTGAATGTAGTAGATGGCGAGTTGATAGCCCGCCCGGTTACTCCGACGCCGCGTAAACGCTTCAGTCTTGCTGAACTGCTTGAGGGCTCTGAAGAAATGTCTGAGCTGAACACATTGACCGCGTCTGCACGCGAAGGTGATCCAGTTGGCCGGGAGCTGGGTTGATGGTTCGTCGGCAAGCACCACAGCGTGGCGATGTTTACTGGATTGACCCAAATCCAGTGGCGGGGCGAGAGATGATGAATCGACATCGCTTCGTCGTTATAACACCAAGAGAAATCAATGCGCTGGGTGTCAGCATGACCGTGCCGGTGACCAGCGGTGGAAGTTTCAGTCGAAACACCGGCTTGGCCGTCATCATTTCCGGCCATGAAACAAACGGTGTGGCCGTCTGTAATCAGGTACGCAGTTTTGACATCGAACAGCGTGTCCGGGATGGTTCTGCCAAGTTTATTGAGCGACTCGACGATGCGACGATGGCGGACATTGTCAGCCGAGTCGTCAGCGCAATCGATCCATTGGTTTAAGCACGATTAGGACGAACAACTGATCTCCAGATGCTTGCCCCACTCCGGCGGCCGTTCGGCGTAACGTTCCATCCCCGGTTGTTCCTCGAACGGCTTGCTCAGCACGGCATGCAAACGGCGAACCTCTGAGTAATCGCCACCCTCTGCCGCATCGATGGCTTTCTGCGCCAGGTAGTTGCGCAGGATGTAGAGCGGGTTCACAGCGTGCATCCGTTCGCGGCGCTGCGGCTGGTCAATCGCTCCTTCACGCGCCACCCGGGCGACATAGAGCTCGGCCCAGGCATCGAAGCCTTTGATGTCGACGAAGTCATCGCGCAGTCGGGCGACGGACAATTGCGGTGCTTCGTCGCCCAGGCGACGGAAGAACAGGCTGTAGTCGACGGCGCTGTTCTGCATCAGTTGCAGCAACTGTTCGAGCAGTTTCTGATCATCGTCTTCGGCGGTAGTGAGGCCGAGGCGGCGGCGCATCAGGTCCAGGTAATGGGCCTGATACAGCGGCAGGTACAACCCCAGTGTCTCGCGCAGGGCTTCGACGCTGATGAACGGTGTCAGTGCCTGGGCGAGGGCGCTGAGGTTCCACTGGCCGATCGGCACCTGGTTGCTGAAGGAATAGCGGCCCTGATCATCAGAATGGTTGCAGATGAAGTTGGCGTCGAAGTCATCGAGGAATGCGAACGGCCCGAAGTCGAAGGTGATGCCCAGGATAGACATGTTGTCGGTGTTCATCACGCCGTGGCAGAAGCCATAGGCCTGCCATTTGGCGATCAGCTCGGCATTGCGCTCGACGATTTCGCGGAACATCGCCAGATAAGGCTCCGGTTGTTCGAGGCATTCTGCAAAGTGCATGGCCAGGACGTGCTGGCCCAGTTCGTTCTGCTGCTCGGGACGTTTGGTGTAGTAGAAATATTCGAAGTGCCCGAAACGGATATGGCTGGGCGCCAGGCGCAGGACCATGGCTGCGCGTTCCTGTTTCTCGCGCCAGACCGGGGTGTCTGAGCCGATCACGCACAGCGCCCGAGTGGTCGGGATGTTCAGGGCGTTCAGCGCTTCAGATGCCAGAAACTCGCGGATCGATGAGCGCAATACCGCCCGTCCATCGCCCATGCGCGAGAAGGGCGTCTGACCGGCGCCTTTCAGGTGCAAATCCCAGTGTTCCCCGGCTTCGTTGTAGACCTCGCCCAGCAGCAACCCGCGACCATCGCCCAATTGGGGGTTGTAGGAGCCAAACTGGTGACCGGAATAGACCATCGCTCTCGGCACCGCGTCCGCCCAGAGCTTGTGGCCACTGAACAGTTCGGCGAACTCCGGGGTGTCGGCCACCGCTGGTTCAAGATCAAGCAGCGCCATAGCGGCAGGGCTGGCCACCACCAGTCGAGGGTTGTCGATGGGTTCAGGCAGCACATGGGCGCTAAAGGCATCGCCCAGGCGGGCGAAGCGGTTATCGAAGGTCAGTTCGTCGAGGGCTTTCACCGGCCATCTCCAGCAGAATGTCCGGGCATTCTGCTAGGGATAAGCGGGTTAGTCGAGCTTGGCGGCAGGAGGCTCTTGCGGAGGTTTGCCGTCGACCAGCGGCACGATGGTTTTGGTTTCCGGCTCGATCGGCACCATTTTGTATTCCTGGCCGTGAAGGTTCTTGAGGTAAACCTCCATCTGCCGGAACGAGATGTTGATGTGCTGCTTCTTGAACTCGCGATTGATGAAGCGGTTGACCTCGTCGAGTACCGGGTTCCGGTCACCGAGGTCGCGCACGTGCATGCGCAGCTCATGGTCGAGCGTGCTTTCGCCGAAGTTCAGGAAATACACGTGGGGTTCCGGATCTTTCAGGACGCGCGGGTTTTCTCTGGCGGCCTTGAGCAACAGTTCTTTGACCAGGTCCAGGTCCGAACCGTAATCGACGCCGAGCTTGAGCGTTACCCGGGTGATGGTGTCGGTCAGGGACCAGTTGATCAATTGCCCAGTGATGAACGTCTTGTTCGGGACAATGATGTCCTTGCGGTCGAAGTCGGTGATGGTCGTGGCGCGGATGCGAATCTTGCTCACGGTGCCCGACAGGTTGCCGATGGTGATCGTGTCGCCGATCCGTACCGGGCGTTCGAACAGGATCATGATCCCGGAGATGAAGTTCGCAAAGATTTCCTGCATCCCGAAACCAAGTCCCACCGACAGCGCCGCCACCAGCCATTGCAGCTTGTCCCAGCTCACGCCGAGGGTCGACAGGGTGGAAACGAAGCCGATGCCGGCAATCACATAGGACAGCAAGGTGGTCGTGGCGTAGGCGCTGCCTTGGGCCAGGTTCAGCTTGGACAGCACCAGAACTTCCAGCAGCCCCGGCAAGTTGCGTGCGAGGGCGAAGGTGATGCCGATGATGATCAGCGCCCCGAGCATGTCGCCAATGCTGATCGGCACCATGCTCATGTTGGCGCCGGTGCCGCTGGTGTATTCGTAGAGGGTGATATTGTCCAGGTACGAAAACACCGAGATCAGGTCCGACCAGACCCAATACAGCGCGGCCATAAACCCACCGAGCAGCGCCAGGCGGATCAGTCGCAAGGACTGTTCGTTGACCTTTTCGATGTCCAATGTCGGCTCTTCAATCACCGCTTCGCCATCGCCGGCCTCTTTGGCAGCCTGGCGTTTGGCCAGGGCACGCTGATAGGCCAGGCGTCGGGCTGCAACGCTGAGGCCGCGGACGAAGGTGGCTTCGATCACCAGCCAGAACATCAGCAGGTAAAGGGTGTTGATCAGCCGATCGCTGAGTTTCAGCGCGGTGTAGTAGTAGCCGAAGCACACCGCCACGAACAACGCGATCGGCAACGCCGTGAACATGATCCCCACAGCCTTGCGGAACAGTGAGGCATTCTCGTGGGTCGGGCTGCTGATCAGCAGACGGCTGAGCAGCCAGGCCATCAACGCATAACAGGTGAGCACCACCGGCATGCCGAGCACGTCATCCGCCAGCGCCGCCGGTTGCAGCTCGGCAACCGCCACCACGGCAACCAGCGCCATCACTACCAACCCGAGTCGGCGGACCCAGCCTTGCAGGAATTCGACCTGGGGCTTTTCCCAACGGAAGTGCAGCTCTGCCACGCCACCCGGCGCGAGAATCCGGTAAGCGGTGTAGAACACCAGCCAGGCCTGCGCCATTTGCAGCAGTGCCGCGCCCATGTTGGCGTTTTGACCGCGAGCATCGATTTGCAAGGCCAGGCCACATAAGGCGAGGGCGAGGGAAACCGGCATCGCCAGCAGGATATTGATCAGGATCGCCTGCGGCGTGTGCAACTGACTGTCACGCTTGAAGTGACCGATGTCCTGGTGAACCTTGTTCAAACGGGCATACAGGCTCTTGCGACGCCACAGCAGCGCGCCGATCATCAACGCCAGTGGCAGGAACAGCAGCGGTCGCTGGGTCAGACCGTCGTACAGCTCGCTTACGCTGGAGGCCCAGGGCAGGGTCGTGACCTGACGCTGCAGGCGCTCCGGCACGCTGTGCATCCACTCGAAATCCAGCGGTTTGTTGCTGGGGATCCAGAACATCTGCTCGTCGAGGGTTGCGCGCAAACTCTGCGCGGTACTCAGCAGTTGTTTTTGATTGAGTTGCAACGTGATGGATTCATTGAGCACTGCGCTCAATTCGCGGTTCAAGCGTTCCAGCAAATCGGCGCGGGTGTTGGCCAGTTCCAGCAGGCTCTTGCGCAGTTGCGGGGTGACTTGCTCCGGCGGTTGAGTCGCCAGCAAGTTGTCAACGTAAGTGGCCGGATTGCTCAGCAGTTCGCGTTGCTGACTGACATCGAACTGATACAGGCGAATGTCGGCGATCTGGTCCGCGAGGTCGCGGTCGAGCTTGAGGCGCGGCAGGGCCTGTTTCTGTTTGTAGAGAATCTTGGAGAGCAGCAAGCTGCCTTTGAGCACATTGATCTGCTCGTCCAGCGCCGAATCGCTCTGGGTGACGCTGTCGAGTTGCTGTTTGGTTTGCAGGTTTTGCTGGGTGACGACGTTGAGGCGGTCGGTACTTTTGAGCAGGTAGTCGGACAGCTTCAGGTTGATCGAGCTTTCCGTGGCCAGCAGGCTACTGCCACCGGACTTTTGGGCTTCGATGGACTGCTGGGTGACGGTTTCCTGGGACTGGGCCAGGCGCTTCTGGTTGATCAGGTTCTGCAGTTCCTGGATCTCTTGATCCAGACGATCGGATTTCTCCGTCAGCAAGTCATGCTGGCTATTCCCCAGGTCCTGCAACTGGCTGTTGCCGGCCAGTTCCTGGCGTCGCAGCGGGATCAGGGCATTGAGGGCGGCAAGCTCGGCATTGAGCTGGTCGCGCTGCTCGCCGCTCAGGGCCTTGCCATTGTCCTTGCCGGCCTTGAGGGTGTTGTTGATCTGCTGGATGCGCGTCTGGCTGGCGGAGATTTCCGCCTGGGCGCGCTCGGGACGGGTTTGGGCCGTGATGACCAGGCTGTTGGCATCGGCCAAGGCCTTTTGCAGATCGCTTTGCTGGGTTGAGCGCTCGGTGAGCATCTGCTCAAGTTGCTGAATCGACAGGTTGGCGAAGCGTTGCTCCACCGGCAGCACCTTGGTGCCCTTCAACCGCGTCAGTTCACGCTGATTCTCGATGTTCTGCTTGGGGGCGGTCGCCAGTTGCTGCTTGAGATCAATCAGCTTCTGCTCGTAATCACGCTTATTGTTGAGCTGGGTCAGCGTGTTTTGCAGGATGCTTTGCAGGGCTTTCTGATCGGCTTCCGGCAGTTTGCGATCGGCGATCTTGTCCAGGCTGGCTTGCACGGCTTCGCTGGAAGGTGGTTCGGCGGCTTGTAACGTACCGACCGTGAGGCTCAAGCCCAGCAGGGCCATGAAGAAATAGGTGCGCAGGGTTGACATAGAGACCGATCGAAAGCTGGCGAAGTATGGAGTTTAGAGGAAGAGTCCCGGACCCGGGCGACTTCCTTCGGGGAATCTGACGCCCACTTTACCAATCTTGTTCCCGTCCATGACCGCGACTGTCCAGATGGTGCTGTTCCACTCAACCTGGTCGCCCACTACTGGCGCACCACCCACTTTCTGCGCGATGAAGCGGCCGAGTGACATGTCCGGATCGATGCCTTCGACCTTCAGCCCGTACAGGGCAGCAACGGCGGCCAGCTGGGCATCTCCTTCGAGCACGAAGTCGCCGAAGAAGCGCAAATCCAGACCCCGTTGCGGCGCCTGGCTGAAGAGCTTTCCGAGGGCCGGAAGGTTGTGTTCATGGCCGATAACACACAGCAAATCATCGACTTCGAGCACGGTACTACCCGACGGATGGAGCAGTTGCTGACCACGAAACAGGGCTGCGATACGCGTGCCTTCGGGCATTTTCAAGTCTCGAAGGGGCGAACCGATGCACCATTTTTCTGCGCCGAGGCGATAAACGAACAGCTCCCACTCGCTGGTCACGTGGACTTCCAGAGCGGCGCGAGAGATAGGCGCAGGTTCTGGCGGCACGGTGACCTTCAGCAGCTTCGCCACCCATGGCAGGCTCGTGCCCTGAACCAGCAGCGACACCAGCACGATAAAGAACGCGAGGTTGAAGTAGAGCTGGGCATTGGGCAGCCCGGCCATCAGCGGGAACACCGCCAGAATGATCGGGACTGCGCCGCGCAGGCCCACCCAGGAAATAAAGGCTTTCTCGCGGCCGTGGAACGCTTTGAACGGGAGCAACCCGACGACCACCGACAGCGGCCGCGCAAACAGAATCATCCACAGCGCCAACCCGAGGGCGGGCAGGGCAATGGGCAGCAAATCGTGGGGGGTCACCAACAGGCCGAGTACGAGGAACATCCCGATCTGCGCCAGCCAGGCCATGCCGTCGAGCATGTGCAAGATGCCGTGGCGACTGCGCACCGGGCGATTGCCGATCACCAGACCGCACAGGTACACCGCAAGGAAACCGCTGCCGTGCAGGGCGTTGGTCAGGGCGAACACCACCAGGCCGCCGGCTATCACCAGAATCGGGTAGAGACCGTTGGCCAGGTTGATCCGGTTGACCAGTTGCAGCATGACCCAGCCGCCACCAAGGCCGATGACGCCACCGATCCCGAACTCGCGCAACAGGTGCGTCAGCAAGCTCCAATGCAAACCGGTCTGACCGCTGGCGAGCATGTCGATCAGGGTCACAGTGAGGAACACCGCCATCGGGTCGTTGCTGCCGGACTCGATTTCGAGGCTGGCGGTGACCCGTTCGTTCAGGCCTTTACCGCCCAGCAGCGAGAAGACCGCCGCGGCATCGGTGGAGCCGACGATGGCGCCGATCAGCAGCCCCTGAATCATGTTCAGGTTGAACAGCCAGGCGGCTGCCATGCCGGTCAGTCCGGTAGTAATCAATACCCCGACCGTGGCCAGCGAGAGCGCCGGCCATAACGCCACGCGGAAACTGGACACCCGGGTGCGCAACCCGCCGTCGAGCAAAATGACCGCCAGTGCGAGGTTGCCGACCAGATAGGCCGTTGGGTAGTTATCGAAAATAATGCCGCCACCATCGACACCGGCGGCCATGCCGACGGCAAGAATGATGACCAGAATCGGGATGCCGAGGCGGGACGAAAGTGAGCTCACCAGAATGCTCGCACCTACCAGCAACGCGCCGATCAAGAACAGGCTGTTGATGGTCGTCGCATTCAAAGGCAGTACTCCAGAAAAGCTGAAAGGCGGGCACAAACTGACCATGCAGTCTGCGTGCCAGCGATTCTAACCTGTTGAAATGTGATGCTGTCAAAAAGGTTTTGCAGAATCCCGATGACACCCGCGACGCGGGGTGAAATCACGGTGGCAAGGCATTGATCTGTGGTGAGGGGATTTCTTTGTATGAGGGGATTTAGCTGTGGTTAGGAGATTTATCTGTGGTGAGGGGATTTATCCCCGTTCGGCGGCGAAGCCGTCGCAAGATCTGTTTACTGGATATCTCTGAAGGAACGCAGGGGCCGCTTCGCAGCCCAACGGGGATAAATCCCCTCGCCACAGGTAAATTCCCTCATCAAGAGAAAAATTCCCTCATCCAGAGAAAAATCCCCTCACAACAGAGTTTTTCGGTGCGTTCTTAGAGGCTAAACCGCCCAACCATGTTGTTAAGATCCAGCGCCAATCGCGACAGTTCGTTGCTCGCCGCGCTCGTCTGGTTCGCGCCCGTTGCCGACTGCACCGACAAATCCCGGATGTTCACCAGATTGCGATCCACTTCCCGTGCCACCTGCGCCTGTTCTTCTGCTGCGCTGGCGATCACCAGGTTGCGCTCGTTGATCTCGACGATGGCCGTGTTGATCGTGTCCAGCGACAGGCCGGCGCCCCGCGCGATGTTCAAGGTCGACTCTGCACGCTCGGTGCTGTTACGCATCGAATTCACCGCATGCTCGGTGCCGCCCTGAATGCTGCCGATCATGCGTTCAATTTCGCTGGTCGACTGCTGGGTGCGATGGGCCAACGCACGTACCTCATCCGCCACCACCGCAAAACCACGGCCGGCTTCACCGGCACGAGCGGCTTCAATCGCGGCGTTCAAGGCCAACAGGTTGGTCTGGTCGGCCAGGCCACGAATAACATCAAGCACCTTGCCGATGTCGCGAGACTCATTGGCCAGGTCGCCGATCAGCGTGGCGGTGCTCTGTACGTCGGCACTCATGCGTTCGATGGCGCTGACGGTTTCCTGCACCAGGTCACGGCCATCGCCGGCGGAAGTGGTGGCGTTCTTCGAGGCTTCGGACGTACTGACAGCGTTGCGGGCAACTTCTTCCACGGCGCTGGTCATTTCGTTGACCGCCGTAGCGGCCTGTTCGATTTCATTGTTTTGCTGAGTCAGGCCACGGGCGCTTTCGTCGGTGACGCTGTTGAGCTCTTCGGCGGCGGAGGCCAGTTGCGTGGCAGAACCGGAAATCCGCTGCAGCGTGTCGCGCAGCTTGTCCTGCATTTTCGACATGGCCAGCAGCAAGCGGCCCGCTTCATCCTCGCCATCGACGATGATCGGGCGAGTCAGGTTGCCCTCGGCGATGGCTTCTGCGGCGTTCAAGGCATTGGCGATCGGCTTGGTAATGCTGTTGGTCAGCAACCAGGCGAACAGAAAGGTCAGGCCCGTGGCGAGGACCAGCAGCGCAACGACCAGGTTGAAGGCCGATGAATACTGGTCGGCGGCCTCTTGATTGGTTTCTTCGATTTGCTGAGTGTTGATCTCAAGCAACTTCGCGAGTGCGGCGTTAACGGCTTCGGAGTTGGTGAGCAATTCGGTGTTCAGCAGCTTGCGCAAGTCTTCGACCTGATTGTTGCGCGACAGACTCTTCATCTGGTCTTCGAGTTGACGATATTGCGCCAGCAATTGCAGGTATTGATCATAGGCTGCACGTTCGCGCGGACCATCGATCAGCGGCTCGTAGACTTTTTGTGCGTCGCGAATCTGTTGATTGCGCATTTCGAACAGCTCAAAGGTCTTTTGCTGTACGTCGGGCTCGCGGTTGATCAGCAGGCGATAGGACAGCACCCGCAGGCGCAGGGTCAGTTGAGTGAATTCGTCGAGGCTTTTCACGCTCGGTACGCTTGCCGAAGCAATGTCTTCACCGGCCGCGCGGATCTTGCTCATCTGATTCAAGGCAAATACCCCCAAAACCAGCATCAAACCGCCAATCAGGGCGAAGCCGAGGAACGCCCGCGGAGCGATATTCATATTACGAAGGGACATGGTATTTACCGGGAAAAGCGCATCCATGCGGCGCTGAGACTGACGTATGAAGTGCTTATCGGTTCTACGACTAAAGTCTTGAGCGCCTGCGCGTTTTTGTCGCATGGCGGGCTCGGCGACGAAGTGCAGGAACCAGATGGGGCAATCACAGTCTTTAAAACTCGCGAGGAAGGTCGCCCGCCAGGGAAATCAAGGCTTTGCGCCTGAATAACCCTGGCATCCGTGGTGACTTTTCTTTATCGTACGCGCCCCTTGAAAATGCTTGGAAAATCAAAATGTTGGAAGCATCCCTTAGCCAATTGGAACAGCTGGTCAGCGAACTGGTACAACAGAACCAGACCCTGCTCGGCACTAACCAGACCCTGAGCGCAGAACTGGCTCAGGCCAAGGATGAAAACGAAAGCCTGCAGTTGAGCCTGATGGAACAGGAAGAAAAACAAGGCGCCACCGCTGCCCGCATCCAGGCCCTGGTTGAGCGCGTCAGCGCCGGCCCAGTCAGCGCATGAATCAGGGCGCCGCAGGGGTAAAAGTCGTCTCGATCCTGGGGGAGGACTATTCGATCAGGGCGCCGGCCGGGGAAGAGCAAACCCTGCTGGACGCCGCGTTAATGTTGAAGGCTGCACTGGCCGACACCAAAAAGAAGTACCCGACGCTGATCGGTGACCGGCTGCTCGTACTGGCCGCGATGAATCTGTGCTCCCAGCAGATCGACATGCAAAAGCAACACAAGCTCGAACTCGACCGTTACCAAGAGCAAGTCAGCGCCACGGTTGAAGTGATCGCCAAGACCATCAATCAGGCCTGATAGGCTTTGCGCACAACCAAAGAATAAATTGTCGATTTAGTTGTATACAATCGGCACGGCTGTTGCAGTGTTTCAGCCTCTTATTCTTTGGGGGTGTTTCATGCAGTTCTGGCGACGCAGTATTCAATGGCAACTGATCCTGAGCATGGGCACTGCCCTGCTGGTCAGTGTGCTGATCGTGGTTGGCATTTATACCCTGGTGGTCAATCGCCTCGCCCAGAACTATCTGGTCGAACAGGCGCTGCCGTCGAGCATCGAAGCGATGCGCAACGACATCGAGCGCATCCTTGTTCAACCCCTCACCGCCGCGAAGGATATTGCCAGCAACAGCATGGTGCGAGACTGGCTGGCCGAAGGTGAAAACAGCGCCCAGTCGGCGAGCTTCGTGACCTATCTTGAAGGCATCCGCGCCGAACACGATGCCTTTACCGCATTGATAGTCGGCACAGCGTCCAGTCATTACTACAATGAAAAAGGCCTTGATCGGACCCTCAGTCGTTCGAACCCCAAGGACGCCTGGTTCTACACGTTCCTCGACAGCCCTCAGTCACGCACCCTCAATATCGACAATGACGCCGCGACCGGTGAGTTGGCGCTGTTTATCGACCTCAAGGTCGAGCAGGCCGGCAAAGTCGTGGGCGTTGCCGGGCTTGGGCTGAGCATGAAAGAGCTGTCTACGTTGATCCACAATTACAGCTTTGGCCAGCGGGGCAAGGTCTATCTCGTGCGCTCCGACGGGTTGATCCAGGTCCATCCTGACGCGCAATTGAGCGGGAAACGCACGTTAGTGGAGCAAATTGGCGCGGCAGGCGCCCAAGTGGTGATGGGGCAGCGGGCTTCCTCCAACGCGTCCGCCACGCACAGCAGCTTTGTGCGCGACGGTGAAGATTATCTGGCGCTGAGCCTGCCGTTGCGGGATCTGGGTTGGACGTTGGTGGCCGAAGTGCCGCAGTCGCAAATCTATGCCGAAGCCCGTCAGGCCATGTGGATGAGTGCCGGCATCGGCCTCGCCGTCGCGCTGGTGTGCTTGCTGTTGGTGGTGTTGCTGGCCCGTGGCCTGGTGCGGCCTATTCGACAGGTAACAGCGGCGCTGGTAGCCATCGGTAGCGGTGGTGGAGATTTGACTCACCGTCTTGATTCCAGTCGCGCCGATGAGCTGGGTGATCTGGCGCGCGGTTTCAATCGGTTCCTGGACAGTCAGCGCGAGTTGATCGGCGAAGTGCTGACCACCAGCGAGCGTCTGCGCACGGCGGTTAACCAGGTGGCGCGAGTGGTGGATAACACGGCTGAACGCTCCGGGCGTCAGCAGGAAATGACCGACATGGTCGCAACTGCCGTTCACGAAATGGGCCTCACCGTGCAAGACATTGCCCAGAGCGCCGGCAATGCTGCGGTAGCTTCACAACATGCCCGGGATGAGGCGATGCAAGCCCGGGAAGTGGTCGGTGGCTCGATCAGGCACATTGAGAGCATGTCCGACGAAATCGGTCTCGCGGCGAGTGCGGTGGGGGCATTGGCCCATCAGGTCGCGTCTATCGATCAAGTGCTGGCGGTGATCCGCGGGATTTCCGAACAGACCAATCTGCTGGCGCTCAATGCCGCCATCGAGGCCGCTCGAGCGGGTGAAATGGGCCGAGGATTTGCCGTGGTGGCGGATGAAGTCAGGACGCTGGCACGGCGTACGCAATCGTCTACGGATGAGATTCAGCAGATGATCGGCAGCCTCAAGCAAGGTGCGCAGAACGCTGTTTCATCGATGCATTCCGGGCAAGCGGCGACGGGAACAGGGGTTGAGTCGAGTCAGCGCACCGGGGCATCGTTGACCGCGATAACCGGGCAGGTCGAACGTATCAGTGACATGAACCATCAAGTCGCGGCGGCGACGGAAGAGCAGTCGGCGGTGACGGAAGAGATTAACCGGAACGTGCAGGGGATTTCGGATCTGGCCCGAGCGACAGCGGGGGAGGTCAGGGCGTGTCGTGAAGACTGTCAGACATTGCAGCGCCTGGCGGATGATCTGGCGCGGCAGATGGGTGGTTTCAAGCTCAGCTAACCGATCGTCGACTGATCGTTCCCACGCTCTGCGTGGGAATGCAGCCCGGGACGCTCCGCGTCACGTTGGAACGCGGAGCGTCCCCTGAGGCATTCCCACGCGGAGCGTGGGAACGATCAGGCTGATTAAAACCACTCATCCTGCATCGTCAGGCAAACATCATCCCGAGCCTCAAGAATGGCCAGCTCATGGTGGCAACCCGGCACTTCCCACGTCAGGAAGTACCGCGCCGCCTGCAGCTTGCCTTTATAGAAGCTCACATCCGCTGCATTGCCCCTGGCCAGTCCTTCCTCGGCACGAATGGCCTGTTCCAGCCAGCGCCAGCCAATCACCGTGTGGCCGAACACTTTCAGGTACAGCGCCGAGTTCGCCAGGCTGCTGTTGACTTTGCCCTGGCCGAGATCAGTCAGCAGACCAATGGTCACGGCTTGCAGACGCGCCACCAGTTTCTCCAGCGGCTCGCGCAGGGTGGTCAGCGATTCGTACGCTTGCGCACGCTCCGCGGTAGCCGCGATCAGGCGGATCAGCTGCTTGAGCCCGGCGCCCCCGTTCTGCGCCAGTTTGCGGCCCAGCAGGTCCAGCGACTGAATGCCGTGGGTGCCCTCATGGATCGGATTCAAGCGGTTGTCGCGGTAATACTGTTCTACCGGATACTCACGAGTGTAACCGTGGCCGCCAAGAATCTGGATCGCCAGTTCGTTGGCCTTCAGGCAAAACTCGGACGGCCAGGATTTGACGATCGGCGTCAGCAAGTCGAGCAGTTCATGTGCCTGTTTGCGCTCGGATTCGGTTTCCAGCGTGGTGGTGTCATCAAACAATCGCGCGGCGTACAACCCAAGGTCGAACGAGCCTTCGACGTAGGCTTTTTGGGTCAACAGCATGCGTTTGACGTCGGCGTGCTGGATGATCGCCACCGGCGTCGTGTTCGGGTCTTTACTGTCCGGCACCCGACCTTGTGGTCGCTCGCGGGCGTACTCCAGGGAATACAGGTAACCGGCGTAACCCAACATCACCGCGCCCATGCCGACGCCGATCCGTGCTTCGTTCATCATCTGGAACATGTAGCTCAAACCTTGGTGCGGCTTGCCGACGAGGTAGCCGACACAGTCACCGTTATCACCAAAGTTCAGCGCGGTGGAAGTGGTGCCGCGCCAGCCCATCTTGTGAAACAGCCCGGCCAGCAGCACGTCGTTGCGCTTGCCCAGGCTGCCATCGTCGTTGACCAGAAATTTCGGCACGATAAACAGCGAAATGCCCTTCACCCCGGCCGGTGCGTCCGGCAATTTCGCCAGCACCATGTGCACGATATTTTCCGACAGCGAGTGATCGCCACCGGAAATGAAGATTTTGTTGCCCTTGAGGCGGTAGGTGCCGTCGGACGCCGGTTCTGCGCGTGTACGAATATCCGACAGCGACGAGCCCGCGTGAGGTTCGGTCAGGGCCATGGTGCCGAAGAAGCGGCCGTCGATCATGGGTTGCAGGAAGCTCTGTTTTTGCTCGTCGGTGCCAAAGCTTTCGATCAGGTTCGCCGCACCCATGGTCAGGAACGGGTACGAGGTCGATGCCGCGTTGGCCGACTGAAAGTGAGCGAAGCAGGCTTGGGACAACAACGTCGGTAGTTGCATGCCGCCCGCGTCGAAACTGCGTGCGGCGTTGAGGAAGCCGGCTTCGAGGAAGGCGTCTACTGCCGGTTTGACCTCTGGAATCAGAATCGCCTGACCGTCCTCATAGCGCGGCTCGTTCTCGTCGCCCTTGCGGTTGTGCGGCGCGAAGAATTTTTCAGCGATGTTGCGAGCGGTACCCAAGGCGGCGTCGAACGTTTCGCGATTATGCTCGGCGAACCGCTCACGCTGGGTCAGGCCCTCGGCATCGAGGACTTCGTACAGCTCGAAAGCCAGATTGCGGGAACTGAGCAACGTCTCGGACATGGCGGCCTACCTTTTTTTGGGATGGGCCGAGTCTAGGCGTGGGAATTAAGGCTGAACAGGATGATTGATGAGCGTGATGGAGAGGCCAAACGAGGGTAGGGCTTGATCGTTCCCACGCGGGAGCGTGGGAACGATCAGTGGAGTGTTAGCCGATTGTCATCAAGCTGGCATTACCACCCGCCGCAGCGGTGTTAACGCTCAACGCCCGCTCGATCACCAGGCGCTCCAGCGCAATGTTGGTTTCGCCCTGGGACAAGCCATGGACCCCGACAATTGCCCCGGCACGCTTGGCCACTTGCTGGCAGACCGCACGCAGTTGATCGGAATGGCCGTGATGCAGAACGGCGTCAAACACCACTTCATCCTTGTTCCAGTCGGAAACCAGCTTGATGCGTACCTGAACGTCCTTCGGCAAGCGTGCGAACAATGCCTTGGTCAATTCCGCTTCCGGCCAAACTGCCGAGCCGCCGACTGCCAATACCGCCGCCAGTTGAGTCAGCAGATCGCCCTCGACTTCCGCCAGGCACAGCACGTGTTCACGTGGCAGGATCGCGTAGCTGTTGCGCTCGCCGGTCGGGCCGGCCAGCAAACGTGTAATCCCGCTTTGCGATTGCGCGGCAAACTGCACGCACAGGGTGCTCAGATCAGCGAAAGAGTTGCTGTCGGCCCAGGCTTTCAGCGCGGTCAGCGGTTTGCTCATGGCTTCACGCAGACGCACATCCGGCGCAGCGATGGCGTCACCGCGAGCGAAGGATTGTTCGATAGCGTCGGTAGGACGTGTCGACAGCAGGCGGTACAAGTACAACGGACCACCGGCTTTCGGGCCGGTACCCGACAGGCCTTCGCCGCCGAAAGGTTGCACACCGACCACGGCGCCCACGATGTTGCGGTTCACGTAGACGTTACCGGCGTTGACGTTGTCGATCACCTTGGCAATGGTCTCGTCGATGCGTGTGTGCACGCCCAGCGTCAGGCCGTAACCGGAAGCATTGATCTGACCGATCAGTTGATCGATGTCTTTGCGCTTGTAGCGCACCACGTGCAGTACCGGACCGAAGATCTCCCGCTGAAGCTCGTCAAAGCTTTCCAGTTCGATCAGGGTCGGCATCACGAAGGTGCCGCGTTTGATTTCTTCGCTGTTGGCAATGGCCACCTGGTACACGTTGCGACCTTTGTCGCGCATGGCCTGGATGTGCTTCTCGATACCAGCCTTGGCCTCGGCGTCGATCACCGGGCCGATGTCCACGGACAGGCGCTCTGGATTGCCGAGACGGCATTCAGCCATCGCGCCTTTGAGCATTTCGATGACGCGGTCTGCGGAATCTTCCTGCAAGCACAGGACGCGCAGAGCGGAGCAACGCTGACCGGCGCTATCGAAAGCAGACGACACCACGTCGATCACGACTTGTTCGGTCAATGCCGAGGAGTCGACGATCATTGCGTTCTGGCCGCCGGTTTCGGCGATCAGCGGAATCGGACGACCTTGTGCATCCAGGCGTCCGGCAATGTTGCGTTGCAGCAAGCGAGCGACTTCGGTTGAACCGGTGAACATCACGCCTTTGACGCGATCGTCGCCGACCAGGCCGGCACCGACGGTTTCGCCACGGCCCGGCAGCAGTTGCAGCACGCCTTCCGGGATACCGGCTTCGAGCAACAAGCGCACGGCTTGAGCGGCCACCAGCGGGGTTTGTTCCGCAGGTTTGGCCAATACCGGGTTGCCGGCAGCCAATGCCGCAGCGACCTGGCCGCTGAAGATTGCCAGCGGGAAGTTCCACGGGCTGATGCAGACCACGGGGCCCAATGGGCGGTGGGCGTCGTTGGTGAAATCGTTGCGAGCCTGCACCGCGTAATAACGCAGGAAGTCCACGGCTTCACGCACTTCAGCGATGGCGTTGGCAAAGGTCTTGCCGGCTTCGCGAGCCAGCAGGCCCATCAGCGGCTGAATCTCGCCTTCCATCAAATCGGCGGCACGTTCCAGAATCGCAGCACGCTCGGCTGGCGGGGTGGCTTGCCAGATTGGTGCCGCGTTCAGGGCGCACTGGATCGCGTTGTCGACGTCTTCGACGGTCGCTTCTTGCACATGGCCTACCACGTCTCGCAGGTCGGACGGGTTCAGCACAGGTGCCGGGGTTTCAGTGCTGGACGCGCAACCGAGCATCGGCGCGGCTTTCCAGTCGTTGTGAGCGGTAGCCAGCAGGGCGCAGGACAGGGACGCCAGACGATGTTCGTTGGCCATGTCGATGCCGCTGGAGTTGGCGCGCTCGGCACCATAAAGGTCACGCGGCAGCGGGATACGTGGGTGCGGCAGGCCGAAGCCGCCTTCCAGCGTCGCCATCTGCTCGATGCTGGCCACTGGATCGGCCACCAACGCCTGAATCGAGATCGACTGATCGGCAATCTGGTTGACGAACGAGGTGTTTGCGCCGTTTTCCAGCAGACGACGTACCAGGTACGCCAACAGCGTTTCGTGGGTGCCAACTGGTGCGTACACGCGGCACGGACGGTTCAGCTTGCCTTCGGAAACTTTGCCTACGACCTGTTCGTACAGTGGTTCACCCATGCCGTGCAGGCACTGGAACTCGTACTGGCCGGGGTAATAGTTCTGACCGGCAATATGGTAAATGGCCGACAGGGTATGGGCGTTGTGCGTGGCGAACTGCGGGTAGATGACTTCCGGTACCGACAGCAGTTTGCGTGCGCAAGCGATGTAGGAAACGTCGGTGTACACCTTGCGAGTGTAGACCGGATAGCCTTCCAGGCCTTCGACCTGGGCGCGCTTGATCTCGCTGTCCCAGTCCGCGCCTTTTACCAGACGGATCATCAGGCGATGACGGCTGCGGCGTGCCAGGTCGATCACGTAGTCGATCACGTACGGGCAACGCTTCTGGTAAGCCTGGATCACGAAGCCGATGCCGTTCCAGCCGGTCAATTGCGGCTCGAAGCACAGGCGTTCCAGCAGGTCCAGCGACAGCTCGAGGCGGTCGGCTTCTTCGGCATCGATGTTCAGACCGATGTCGTATTGCTTGGCCAGCAGGGTCAACGACAGCAGGCGCGGGTACAGCTCGTCCATCACGCGCTCGTACTGCGCGCGGCTGTAGCGCGGGTGCAGTGCCGACAGCTTGATGGAGATGCCCGGACCTTCATAAATCCCGCGACCGTGGGAGGCTTTGCCGATCGAGTGGATGGCTTGTTCGTACGAGGCCAGGTACTTCTGGGCGTCGTGTTCGGTGAGTGCGGCTTCACCGAGCATGTCGTAGGAATAGCGGAAACCTTTGGATTCGAACTTGCTGGCGTTCGCCAAGGCTTCGGCGATGGTTTCGCCGGTGACGAACTGTTCGCCCATCAGGCGCATGGCCATGTCGACGCCCTTGCGGATCATCGGCTCGCCGCTCTTGCCGATGATGCGGCTCAGGGACGAAGTCAGGCCGGCTTCATTGTGGGTGGCGACCAGTTTGCCGGTCAGCAGCAGACCCCAGGTGGCGGCGTTGACGAACAGCGACGGGCTGTTGCCCAAATGCGGGTGCCAGTTGCCGGTGCTGATCTTGTCGCGAATCAGCGCATCACGGGTGCCTTTGTCCGGAATGCGCAGCAGCGCCTCGGCCAGGCACATCAGTGCAACGCCTTCCTGGGAGGACAGGGAAAATTCCTGCAACAAGCCCTGAACAATGCCTGCACGCCCGCCAGCGCTTTTCTGATTGCGCAATTTTTCAGCAATCGAGGCGGCGAGCTTGTTGGTGGCCTCGGCCATGGCAACCGGCAGGCGAGCCTGCTCGATCAGCATCGGCACGACTTCCGGCTCCGGGCGACGGTAAGCGGCCGTGATCGAAGCGCGCAGTACCGATTGCGGGAGGATGCTCTCGGCGAATTCGAGGAAGCACTGATGGGCGTGATCCAGCGGCGCGTCGACGGTGTCGTCGGAATCCTTGGTCAAACCGTTCAGCTCGGTCAGGGTTGCACCACCCTCGAGTTTTTCCAGGTAATTGAAAATCGCCTGTTTGATCAGCCAGTGCGGCGTGCGATCAATCGAGGTCGCAGCAGCCTTGAGGCGCTCGCGGGTAGGGTCGTCAAGTTTGACCCCGAGGGTGGTGGTAGCCATATTTTTATCCTCATGTTTGCCACGACTGCGTGGCATCAGCTGGCGGCAAGATTAGCCGCGCACTGATCGAGGTGCAACCGGGTGCAACCCTTTTTTTGTAGGAAAAATAGGCAGCTCGTCAGGAAATGAATTCTGGAAGCCTTTCCTGCCTTTGCTTGGTGCTTTTACTTATAGCAACATCAATTTACTGCTCTAAAAAGGAGCAAAAACATACCTGTGCCGCTTATTTCCGACTAGGTGCAACTTATTCTCCAGAAACAGGTTGCACCTTATTTGCTTTGTTGAATAGCATTCGCGCCCAAGGTGCAACCGACTAGAAAGCTCGGTGCTCCGGCTGATGGCTTTCCTGGGGAAACATCAGTCATAAATGCGCGGTATCCGGAATCGTCTGTCAAACGTCGTCGTTTGCGAGCGGTTAACCAAGACCGCCGCTACATAAAAACAAAGCCAGGGCGTAACTCAATGAGCGTAAGCAATCCAACCCTGATCACGTTCGTGATCTACATCGCAGCAATGGTGCTGATCGGCTTCATGGCCTATCGCTCCACCAATAACCTTTCTGACTACATTCTGGGCGGTCGTAGCCTGGGTAGCGTCGTGACCGCACTGTCCGCCGGTGCTTCCGACATGAGCGGCTGGTTGTTGATGGGCCTGCCGGGCGCCATCTATATGTCGGGTCTTTCCGAAAGCTGGATCGCCATCGGCCTGATCGTGGGTGCCTACCTGAACTGGCTGTTCGTCGCTGGCCGTCTGCGTGTGCAGACTGAGCACAACGGTGATGCGCTGACCCTCCCGGATTACTTCTCCAGCCGTTTCGAAGACAAAAGCGGCCTGCTGCGGATCATCTCTGCGGTCGTGATTCTGGTGTTCTTCACCATCTACTGCGCTTCCGGCATTGTGGCCGGTGCCCGTCTGTTTGAAAGCACCTTCGGCATGTCTTACGAGACTGCGCTGTGGGCCGGTGCTGCGGCAACAATTGCCTACACCTTCGTTGGTGGCTTCCTGGCTGTGAGCTGGACTGACACCGTACAAGCCACACTGATGATCTTCGCGCTGTTGCTGACTCCGATCATCGTGCTGCTGGCCACCGGTGGTGTCGACACCACGTTCCTGGCGATCGAAGCGCAAGATCCAAGCAACTTCGACATGCTGAAAAACACCACCTTCATCGGCGTGATCTCGTTGATGGGCTGGGGCCTGGGCTACTTCGGCCAGCCGCACATCCTGGCGCGTTTCATGGCGGCGGATTCGGTGAAGTCGATTGCCAAGGCGCGTCGCATCTCCATGACGTGGATGATCCTGTGCCTGGGCGGCACCGTGGCAGTCGGTTTCTTCGGTATCGCTTACTTCTCGGCGCACCCGGATCTGGCCGGTCCTGTGACTGAAAACCCTGAGCGTGTGTTCATCGAGCTGGCAAAAATCCTGTTCAACCCATGGATTGCCGGTGTTCTGTTGTCGGCCATTCTGGCGGCGGTGATGAGTACGTTGAGCTGCCAGTTGCTGGTGTGCTCGAGCGCCCTGACCGAAGACTTCTACAAGACGTTCCTGCGTAAAACCGCTTCCCAGGTTGAACTGGTATGGGTCGGTCGCGCCATGGTCCTGCTGGTTGCCCTGATCGCCATCGCGATGGCCGCTAACCCGGAAAACCGTGTACTGGGTCTGGTCAGCTACGCCTGGGCCGGTTTCGGTGCTGCGTTCGGTCCGGTTGTCCTGATCTCCGTGATCTGGAAAGACATGACTCGCAACGGCGCACTGGCCGGTATCCTGGTCGGCGCGATTACTGTGATTGTCTGGAAACACTTCGAGTTGCTGGGTCTTTACGAAATCATCCCTGGTTTCATCTTCGCCAGCCTGGCGATCTACATCGTCAGCAAGCTGGGCGCGCCGACTGCCGGCATGCTGCAGCGCTTTGAAGCTGCCGAGGCAGATTTCCGCCTGAACAAGTAATGGGGATGAGCTGAGGCTCTGAACTGTTGCCGAACACAAAAACGGCCCACTTCTTTTTGGAGGCGGGCCGTTTTTTTATGCCTGTAGCACTCGCGCTATTCAACAGGAGTGTCTGTAGCCCGAAGCCTGTTTTCGTACGGCAAAAGCGCCAGGCGCAGTAAGAAAAATCTGTTTTTCCTGTCTCCTCGTCAGTACCCGTTGTCGCTCATACAGAATCGCCCCCCTTCGTTCTGCAGAGACACATCGGATGTTCGCTCCTGCCAATCAGCCGCGTTTCACGTTGACCCTCGATGGCGATTCAAAAAGTGACTTCAAGGTGCTTGAGTTCACCGGTAAGGAGGCCATCAGCCAACCCTACCGTTTTGACTTGGAACTGGTCAGCGACCGGCCGGATATGGACCTTGAAACGCTCCTGCATCGTGAAGCGTTTCTAAGCTTTGATTCGGGCGATGCCGGCATTCACGGCCAGATCTTTCGGGCAGGCCAGGGACACTCCGATCATCGGCGAACGCATTATCAGATCAGCCTGGTGCCACGTCTGGCGTATCTCGGCCAGCGGATCAATCAACGTATTTTCCAGCATCAAAGCGTGCAGGCCATCATCACCCTGCTCCTCAAGGAGCACGGCATCCTGGGGGATGCCTTCAACTTCCAGCTCGACCATCAATACCCGGAACGCGAGTACTGCGTGCAATACGCGGAAAGCGATTTGGCGTTCATTCAGCGCCTGTGTGCGGAGATCGGCTTTCACTACCATTTTCGACACAGCCCCGACGGGCATTTGCTGGTGTTCGCCGATCACCAGACGGGTTTCACGCTGCTCCCTGAACCGACTGTTTACCGGCCGCGAAGCGCAACAGTGGCGGATCAACCCGTTATCAAGCGCTTCGACGTACGCTTTGAAACCCGCATGACAAATGTGTCTCGTCGCGATTACGACTTCCTGAAGCCGCATCTGGCGCTTGAAAGCCGCGCCGGTCAGAAACAGTCGGTGCATGAGGATTATCAATTTCCAGGGCAATTCGCCGAGCCGGAGCATGGCAAGCGTCTGGCGCAGCGGGCGCTGGAGCGGCATGGCGCCGATTATCAACAGGCCGAAGGTCTCAGCGATCAGCCTGCGTTAATCAGCGGGACATTCCTGCGGTTAGCCGAGCACCCGCAAGAGAAATGGAACGACCTGTGGCTGATTACCCAAACCGAACATCGCGGTCGGCAGCCGCAGGTGCTCGAAGAGTCGACGCCTGACGACAGCCCGAATGATTTTAAAGGCTTTCAAAACACCTTTCTGGCGACGCCGTGGGACGTGCTGTTTCGCCCGCCATTGGGACCAGAAAAGCCGCGCATGCTCGGTTACCAGTCCGCCGTGGTGACAGGTCCAAAAGACAGCGAAATCCACTGCGACGCGTTTGGCCGGGTCAAGGTACAGCTCGCCTGGGACCGTGAAGGTGAACTCGATGAACATTCCAGTTGCTGGCTGCGCGTGGCCTCAGGCTGGGCGCACGACCGATACGGCAGCGTGATGATCCCGCGAGTAGGCATGGAAGTGCTGGTGGGGTTCATTGATGCGGACGCCGACAAACCGCTGGTCATGGGCTGCGTGCCGAATGCGGCCAATCCCATGCCGTTGAATCTGCCGGCAGACAAGACCCGCAGTATTTTTCGTAGCCAGACCAGTCCGGGCGGCGGTGGCTACAACGAAGTGCGAATCGAGGACCGCAAGGGCGCTGAGGAAATTTATCTGCGGGCCCAGCGAAACTGGAATCAACACGTGCTCAACGATCAGCATGTGCAGGTGGGCAATCAGCGCAGCGTCGTGATTGGCGGCGCTGAGTCGCAGGGAGCGAGTGACCATCTGAAGATTCACGGTGACCAGTCGGTTCATGCCAGTAACCAGAACATGGAGGCGAGCGGGCACTTCCATGTCCGCGCCGGTCAGCAGGTTGTGATCGACGGCGGTGCCGGCTTGTCGATCCAGGCGGGCGGGCATTGGATCAATATTGGTCCTGACGGGATCTTCTGTAGTACGGACATGGAGGAGGGCGGTGGGCTGAGGCCGGTAATGGGCGCTGCTGTCCCTGAAGTGATGCCTGCAGCACTCAGTGCCGCCCAAATACGCAGCCTGAAAAGCCCCGCGCCGTTTTGCGAAGAATGTGAGCGTTGCAAGGATGGCCTCTGCTTTTCTCCGAACTCGTTTCTGGACACTTCCAGCGCCGCCGTCCGCGGGGCTGCTGAATTCTTCTGATGGATAAATTCATGACCGGCGAACATCCAGGCATCTGGCTCAACAACAACCCGCTCAAGGGCACCGAACAAGCTTTTGCCATTTTCAGCAGCGCGAGCGCTGCAGAACCGTTCAAGATCTGGCGAGTTTCAAGGAGTGGTAAGGCGCCCAGCCCTGTTTGGGCCGAAACCATTTACGCCGAGTGGGAAGAGGTGATGCCATATGTAGGAATTGTCGCAGCTGACAGCGAGTTTTTGCAGTGGGTTGCTTCGACTGAATCGAAAGATTGGGGGTGGTTGGCGGTTTCTGCGGCGCCGCTAAAGGTCGTGGTCGAACACATGCGCAGCCTTACTCAGGTGACGTTGCCCAACGGTAAAGCGGTGTTTTTCCGGTTTTGGGATGGGCGATATCTGCTGCCGATTTTGCAATCCGGGCAAGTGAGTGCGGCTGAGTTGATGCCGGTTTTTGACCGTTGTCTGATCAATGGGCAACCGGTTGTTATTGGCGGTAACGCGTTGAATTCGGGGAAGGTATTCCCGTGGTGGGTGGTGCCGGATTCGCTGCAGCAGCAGTTGGGGGCTGACGATGTTTCGACTCAGCTCAACAACTTGATTCAGTGGTTGAGTGAGGAGCATCAGACGCTGTTCGAGGCCTTTTCGGAAAGCGTGTTGCGCAGGAAGGTGGAGGCGTTTCTTGCGCAGCCTGGGCTTCCTTCAGTTCCGAAGGTGGAGTTGCTGGAGCACTTGATGATGGAGCTGGGTTGATTTGATGGAGTAGGTCCGAGGAAATTTCTGGGCAAGGTCTTCGGAGATTTCCTTCGAGTTTTGGCGGTTTGCGTGAACTGGTGCGCAATGAGATCCATCGATAGTCTTTGGTTGCCACTGTGATTCAGTGGTGGGGCGTAGGAACCCTGTAGTGGCATCGGAAAGCATTAGCATCGAAACCAATTTGCGGCCGTTATTGTGCGTCCGTAAGATCAGTTGCGGCGGCTATGCGCGGGCATGCTTCGGCGTGGTCGAGTTCTCCGATGCTCGGTATTCCTACCCCGCGTATAGCTGCCACCCAAGCCCGTAGGAAGGCTGATGGCAGCTCCCATTATCATTGGAGATTTTCAAATGCCATCACTTCATCCCGATCCTCCGTATGTAAAGCCAGCTCCTCATCCGGATAACCGCTTCAAGGCGCTCACCAGCAACTGCAATGACATGCCCACCCTGTTCCTGGATACCCAGGCACCCATCGACGTTTTGACCGACGCGGCCAACTACCGAATCCAGGCTGTTACCCAAGTGCTCGAAAATCTGTCCATGCGCGGATCGGTCGAGTGCGACTCTTTCATTCTCAGTGACTTTGCATTGCTCTGCGCGATTCCGCTGCGGGACGGCTGTGATGTGCTGGAAGTGGTGCGGCGGCGGTTGCGGCCTCGACCTTCAGGATCGTAACGGGCTGTTGTGGTGAGGGCGTAAATTCCCTTGCCACAGGTTCTGCCAGTGCTGGTCACAAGTCTTGCCAATGTCCTGGATTTTTTGTGCCACCACCCGCTCGGCTGCGAAGCCCTGACGTTCGGCTCGGTACAAGGTAAACTTCCCGGCCTTCGCAGGAGCAATCATGAATTATCGTCACGCCTTCCATGCCGGCAATCACGCCGATGTGTTCAAACACCTGACCTTGACCCGCCTCATCGCCCTGATGTCGCGCAAGGAGCAGCCGTTTGCCTATCTCGACACTCACGCCGGCATTGGTCTGTATGACCTGCAGGGCGATCAGGCCAACCGTACAGGTGAATACCTGGAAGGGATTGCTCGGTTGTGGGATCAGCCTGATCTGCCGGCGTTGACCGCCGATTACATGAAGGTGCTGCACGACATGAACCCGGATGGCCAGTTGCGCTATTACCCGGGATCGCCGGAGCTGGCGCGTCGCCTGACGCGGCCACAGGATCGGTTGATGCTGAACGAGAAACACCCCGAAGACGGTGTGTTGCTCAAGGACAACATGGCAGGTGATCGCCGGGTCAAGGTGCATCTGGGCGAGGGCTGGCACGTGCCGCGTGCCATGTTGCCGGTGCAGGAGAAGCGGGCGGTGATGTTGATTGATCCGCCGTTCGAGCAACTGGATGAGATGCAGCGTTGTGCGGCGTCGCTGAAAGAGGCGGTTGGGCGGATGCGTCAAACCGTGGCTGCGATCTGGTACCCGGTAAAGGATCAGCGCATGTTGCGCCGTTTCTATCAGGACCTGGCCGGCACGGGCGCGCCGAAGTTGTTGCGGGTGGAGTTGCTGGTGCATCCGCTGGACACGCCGAACACCCTGAACGGTTCCGGGCTGGCGATTGCCAATCCGCCGTGGGGGCTGGAGGAAGAATTGCGTGAGCTGCTGCCGTGGTTGTCCAAGAAGCTGGGACAGACCCAGGGCGGATGGCAGATGGATTGGTTGATTGCCGAATAAGGTTTATGACCGATCGTTCCCACGCTCTGCGTGGGAATGAATCAAGAGACGCTCTGCGTTCCAGCATTCGAAGGGGACGCGGAGCGTCCCGGGCTGCATTCCCACGCAGAGCGCGGGAACGATCAGAACTCACTCCCCGGGCTTCATTCCCACGCAGAGCATGGGAATGATCAGAGCTCACTTCAGATCGGGCAAGTCACGCCCGTACCGCCAATCCCGCAATACCCTTCCGGATTTTTCGCCAGGTATTGCTGGTGATAGGCCTCGGCAAAGTAGACCGTCGGGGCTTCATCGATTTCGGTGGTGATAGTGCCTTTGCCAGCCTTGGTCAGTTCAGTCTGGAAGATCTTTGCGCTGGCCTTGGCCGCGTCCAGCTGCGTCGGGTTGGTGGCATAGATCACCGAGCGATACTGCGTGCCGATGTCGTTGCCCTGGCGCATGCCTTGAGTCGGGTTATGCAGCTCCCAGAACATCTTCAGCAGCTCGTCGTAGCTGACTTTCGCCGGCTCGTAGACTACCAGTACCACCTCAGTGTGGCCGGTCAGGCCCGAGCAGACTTCTTCATAGGTCGGGTTCGGCGTGAAACCGCCGGCGTAGCCGACCACGGTACTGACCACGCCCTCACGCTGCCAGAAGCGACGTTCCGCCCCCCAGAAGCAACCCAGACCGAAGATGGCGAAATCCACATCGGTGACGAACGGGCCCAGCAGCGGCGAGTCGTGCACGAAGTGTTTTTCCGGCAGGTTCATTGGAGTTTCGCGGCCAGGCAGGGCTTGTTCTTTAGTTGGAAGCACGTTTTTGTTCACCAGAATTTCCGAGCGCAGAACCATCATCAGTCCTCTCAGTCAGGTTGAATGTGAATTGTTAGACACGCAGTTTGCCCAATTATCCCTGTGGGAGCGAGGGTGTGCCGTCAGGCAATTGGTCCGCGCGGATAGCGCTTGAGCTTTTCAATCAGCTCGGTGCCGGGGATCGGCCGGTCGAACAGGTAGCCCTGGCCGACGTCACAACGGTGGCGCCGCAAGAACGCGAGCTGTTCAGCCGTCTCGATGCCTTCAGCCACTACCTTGAGTTTCAGGTTGTGGGCCATGGCGATCACGGCGGAGGTGATCTCCATGTCGTCCTGGTTATCCGGGATTTCGTGAATGAAGCTTCGATCGATCTTGATGATATCGATCGGGAATTTTTTCAGGTAACTGAGCGACGAATAACCCGTACCGAAATCGTCCATGGCCAGGGTCAGGCCCAGGCGCTTGAGCTGGTCGAGCTGCAAGTGAGTGTCTTCGGTGGCCTCCAGCAGCAGGCCTTCCGTCAGCTCAAGTTCGAGCAAATTGGCCGGCAGCGCTTCTTCCTTGAGGATATTGGCGATGGACGCCACCAGGTCCGGGTCGGAGAACTGCTTGGGCGACAGGTTGATCGCCACCTGAAGATTGCCCAGGCCGGCCGCCGTCAGGTCTTTGCTCATGCGGCAGGCCTGGCGGGCGATCCATTTGCCAATGGGAATGATCAGGCCGGTCTCTTCTGCCACGCTGATGAACTGATCCGGACGGATCATGCCTTTTTCCGGATGATTCCAGCGCAGTAGCGCTTCCATGCCCAGCAGGCGACCGCTACGCAGGCAGAGCTTGGGCTGGTAGAACACGTCCAGCTCATTCTGGGTCAAGGCGCGGCGCAGGTTGTTCTCGACGAACAGCTTGTAGCTGGCCTCGGCGTTCAGCGCTTCGGTGAACACCTGAACCTGATGTTTGCCGTTGGCCTTGGCCTTGTGCAGCGCGAGGCCGGCGTTACGCATCAGGGTTTGCGGGTCGCGTCCATGCAGGGGCGCGCAGGCCAGGCCGACGGAGCCCGTGACGCTGATCAACTGGTTGTCGACGAACATGGGCTTGTCGAGCGTCGCCAGCAGTTGATTGGCGACCTTCTGGCCGCTGCAGAGGTCGGTGTTGTCCAGCAACACCGCGAACTCGTTACTGGCAAAACGCGCCAGGCTGCCGCTCGGGCTCAGGCTGTTGCGCAAGCGTCGGGCCAGGCTGATCAGTAGCTTGTCGCCAGTCTGATGGCCGAGGCTGTCATTGATGCGCTTGAAGTTATCAATGTCCACCAGCAGCAGGCTGATGGGCGTATCGGTGTCGCGCGCGAAGCGTTCATCGAGGTTGCGGATGAACGCCGGACGGTTACCCAGGTTGGTCAGGTTGTCGGTGTAAGCCAGGCGCTCGATGCGCTGCTGGGCGAGTTTGGTCTGGGTAATGTCTTCGTATATGCCGATGTAATGCGTCAGCTCGCGGTTGTCGCCGTAAACCTTGGAGATCGACAACTGCCCCCAATAGGGTTCGAGGTTTTTACGGCGGCTTTTGAACTCGCCTTGCCAGCTGTTGCTTTTGACCAGTGCCGAGGGCGCGTCGAACAGCAGCTCGCTCAGGTTCTCCAGTGCCGGCAGTTCCGACAACCGCTGGCCGTGGACTTCTTCAGTGCTGTATTGAGTGATCGCTGTGAAACTCGGATTGACGTACTCGACCACCCCGTCGCAATTGACCAGCAAAAAGGCATTGGCACTTTGCTCCACGGCGCGTTGGAACAAGTGCAAGGCGCTGGTGGCGGCGCGGCGGTTGTGGTTGTTGATCACTTGGGCAAATTGGTCTGCCAGCTCGCCGGCGAAGGCGATTTCGTCCGATTGCCAGGCGCGAGTGATACCGATCTGTTCCAGGCAGAGCACGCCCACGACGTTGCCATCAACCCGAATGCTGGCATCGAGCATCGCAATGATGTCCCGCGGTCTCAGGCTGTCCACCAGTTCCCGGGTGCGCGGGTCGTGCATCACGTTGTGGGCGTCAATGGCGCGGCCGGTGTTCAAGGCTTCCAGGTAATTCGGGAAACCACTGACGTCGATCGGTTCCGGCAGCTGATGGTTCCGGGTGGCGCGATGATAGGCCGAGATCGGCACCAGCAACGAGCCCTCAAGGTTCCACAGACTGGCACAGTCGATTTCGTAGATATCACACGCGCTGCGGGTGATCAGCTCAGCGGCTTCCTGCAGGGAGTTGTTGCTGCTGTAACGCTGGCGGGTCAGCAACAGGATCAGGTCTTGCTGTGCGCGAACCCGATCCAGGTGCAGCAGTTGTTCCTGCTGTGCGCGCTGATTGAGTTCCAGTGCGATTTGCAGGCGCGAGTTCTGAGTTTCCAGGTCCAGCGCCGACAGCTGCGGATTGCCCTCGAACAGGTCGTCTACAACCATCAGGTAGCCACGCAGCAACTGCCGATTGTGCTGTTTGAAGGCTTCACCCAGCTCCAGCAGGTTCAAGGCGCCGGAGGGGGTGTGCAAGGTGTAGCGGATCAGGTAATTGGGGCTTTCAGTCAGTTGCTGCTGGATCGCGTCATGCAATTGATGGCGCGCTTGCGGCTCCATCAGGCTGGCGTAGGGCGAACTGATCAGGGAGCAGAGCTCCGTAGCCGCCAGGCCGAACTGTCGTTCGCAGTTCGGATCGAGAAACAACAGCGCCCAGCTCGCCTCATTCAGCCGTTCGAAACGCAGCATGCCGAGCCGCGAGGGCACAGGCAACTGCGTCACTACCTCGGCCACCATACGGCTGGCGGCATCGGGTTGGCTTTTCATGAAGGGAACTCGCTTCGAAAGTGCTGATCGCGCCGGGCTTTCGCCCTCTTTACTCTTGCGTGCGGCAAGGTTGCATCATTGCAGCACTGACTGACAAGAGACATGAAGGCCAAGTGCTATAAGAATATGTCGGCAGAGAAGAAGATTTCTTCAATGAGCCGGGGAAAGTAATGTTTGAGGGGAAAAGATCGCAGCCTGCGGCAGCTCCTACAGGGCGTGTACAACCCGTAGGAGCTGCCGCACGCTGCGATCTTTTGATCGTTAGCGTAACGGGATATCGGTCTGTTGCAGTAATTGGCCCTCACGATCGTGATAACTGACACGAATCTGCTCGGCATCAACCACCAGATGGGCAAAGTTGTCCTGACTGATCACTGCGCCGGTCAATGCGTGCCGATACTCCCCCTCGGCCGTGCGGGCCAGCGGTTGATCGAGAATAAAACTCGCGGCGGTGGCGTAAGGCAGCAATTTGCTGTTGCTCAGGGGCGATGACACCACGGTGTGCACTTCAAAGTCCGGGTCTTCGCTGTGCGTCAGCCGGCCGGTCAGGGAGCCGTGGACATCGCCGGAGACGAAGATGACGTTCCTGATGCGGTGCTGGCGGATCGTCTCCAGAAGCCGCAGTCGCTGTTCGGGAAATGCTTTCCAGGCATCGTCGCCCTGAATTTTCTTATCGGGATAGAACATGACGCTGGTGACGACGAACTTTACCCGGGCCGGACTGTTGATCAGCCATTCACATAAGGCGATTTCTTGCGCCTGATCAAGAATGCGCCGGTCAGCGGTGGATAGATTTCGCCGTGTTCGGCTGTCGGTGACAAACCATTCGATATCGCCCTCGGTAAACTGATACCAATACCTGTCGAGTGTCGAACTTACCCGGCCATTATCGAGTAACTCAGGAATGGGGTTGTGACTGGCCTGGTATATCTCATAAGCGGTCATCGCGTTTTTATATAAGTAGTCGTCTTTATTGCTTTTGTTGGCGGGCCAGTTGTCTTCTATTTCATGATCGTCAAGGATCATGTAAGTCGGGACGCTGGACATTAGTTGACTGATATTGGGTTGAGAAAAAGCGGCGCGGTATTTACTGAAGATGTCGTTAAGTTCACGATCGGGCGCCACGATGTTCAAGTCGTCTACATAGACTTGATCGCCGGTCATCAACATAGCGCTGACGGGTGGTTCGGCGTGGCGTACCCGTTTCATGATCGACGCGAAGATTCGGTCACTCCTGTGCGGCATTATCGGCATCCCGCCGGTCATCCGCAGGTATCGGCATGAGCCGACGATATAGGCGCGTGGTTTGGTCGTCGTGCTGGATGGCGTGCGAAAGCGGTAGAGGTCTTGCGGCCATTGCACAGGCAGTTGTTGCACGGTCGCCACTGTGTGCATCGGGCCTGCTGGGCTAAACCAGCCAGCCTGGTACTCGTACTCGGTGTCAGCATTCAACCCATTGAGGGCTATAACTTCGCACCCGTCACGGACAGGTTCCAGTTTCGCAAAAACACTGTTCAGCCAGCACACCTCTCCCACTCGTCGATAACGAATACCGGCGAATACCGAAGTGTTTTTTTGTGGCGTGCCGCGCAGGAAGATACGCGTGTGATGAGTTGTCGTGTGGCCAACAATCGGGCCGACAGTAGGTTTGAACATAGTTGAGTCCATTCAGTATTGCGCCAGTCAGACAATTAACAATGTCGGCGCGTTTATTAAAGTCGTGTCACCAAGACTAGTGAGTGGACCTTAAAAAATACGGAGCGGAAATGGACTCGAGTTGTGGGCGATATCAGCTACAAATGTAGGAAGGGATACTTTTAAATTAAAAACCTCAGGCAAAAAAAGCCCCGCCAAATTGGCGGGGTTGAGGTACGAGCGTGGCGCTCGGAAAACGTGGAACGCGGCAGGCCCTCCAATGGAGGAGGGCCGCCAGGTGTTACAACAGAATGGTACGGATGTCCGCCAGCAGGTCGCTCAGACGCTTGGTGAAGCGTGCTGCAGCGGCGCCGTTGATCACGCGGTGATCGTAGGACAGCGACAGCGGCAACATCAGTTTCGGCTGGAAGGCTTTGCCGTCCCAGACTGGCTGGATGGTTGCTTTGGAAACACCGAGGATCGCCACTTCCGGCGCGTTGACGATCGGCGTGAAGCCGGTGCCGCCAATGTGGCCGAGGCTGGAAATGGTGAAGCAGGCGCCTTGCATGTCGTCAGCGGTGAGCTTTTTGTCGCGGGCTTTGGCGGCCAGCGCGGCAGCTTCAGCGGCCAGTTGCAACAGGCTCTTCTGGTCGACGTTCTTGATGACCGGTACCAGCAGGCCTTCAGGGGTGTCGACGGCGAAGCCGATGTTCACGTATTTCTTGCGGATGATCGCTTTGCCGCTTGGTGCCAGCGAACTGTTGAAGTCCGGCAGTTCCTTGAGCAGGTGCGCGCAGGACTTGAGCAGCAGCGGCAGGATGGTCAGCTTGACGCCGGCCTTCTCTGCAACGGCCTTCTGAGCGATACGGAACGCTTCCAGATCGGTGATATCAGCCGAATCGAACTGAGTCACGTGTGGAATGTTCAACCAGCTGCGGTGCAGGCTCGATGCGCCGATTTGCATCAGGCGAGTCATCGGCACTTCTTCGGTTTCGCCGAAACGGCTGAAGTCGACAACCGGAATCGGCGGAATGCCCGCGCCACCGGTTGCGCCAGCTGCAGCGGCTGGTGCTTCCTTGGCCTTCTGCATCATGGCTTTGACGTAAACCTGCACGTCTTCTTTCAGGATGCGACCGTGCGGGCCGCTGGCGCCGACGGCGCTCAGCTCGACACCGAACTCACGGGCCAGTTGACGCACGGCTGGGCCGGCGTGAACTTTGGCGCCTGACCTGGCGGGTGCAGCAACAGGAGCGGCAGCCGCAGGTGCAGCGGCAGCCGGAGCAGCAGCGGCTGGAGCGCTTGGTGCAGCAGCGGCAGCTGGAGCCGGTGCAGCAGCAGGCGCAGCGCCCTTGACCTTCAGCTTGAGGATCAGGTCGCCGGTACCGACTTCGTCATCCAGCTTGATGGAAACGCTTTCCACCACGCCAGCGGCAGGCGATGGGATTTCCATGCTCGCCTTGTCGGATTCCAGGGTGATCAGCGACTGGTCGGCTTCAACGGTGTCGCCAGCCTTGACCAGAACTTCGATGATCTTGGCCTTGCCCGACGAGCCGATGTCCGGAACGTGGATGTCCTGAACGCTATCGGCTACCGGTGCAGCCGGAGCTGCCGCTGCCGCTGCAGCAGGCGCAGCGGCCGGTGCAGGTGCAGCTGCCTGAGCTGGAGCGGCAGCAGCCGGCGCCGCAGCACCCGCCACTTCCAGGTCCAGGATCAGGTCGCCGGTGCCGACTTCGTCGTTGAGCTTGACGCTGATGGCCTTGACCACGCCAGCGGCAGGCGACGGGATTTCCATGCTGGCCTTGTCGGATTCCAGGGTGATCAGCGATTGATCAGCCTCGACGGTGTCGCCGACCTTGACCTGGATCTCGATGATCTGGGCCTTGCCCGACGAGCCGATGTCCGGCACGTGTACTTGTTGAACCGAAGCGGCAGCAGGTGCAGCGGCTGGCGCGGCAGCAGCAGGTGCGGCAGCAGCAGGTGCGGCAGCCGGTTTCTCTTCAGCCTTGGCTGCCGGTGCAGCGGCCGCCGCAGGGGCTGGCGCAGCGTCACCTTCGACTTCCAGCTCCAGCAGTTCGTCGCCTTCTTTCAGGCGATCGCCCAGCTTCACTTTCAGGCTTTTGACGATACCGGCCTTCGGCGCAGGCACTTCCATGCTCGCCTTGTCCGATTCCAGCGTCAGAATGCTCTGCTCGGCTTCGATACGGTCGCCGACCTTCACAAACAGTTCAATTACTTCACCTTCACCGCTGCCGATGTCAGGTACGCGAATGAGTTCGCTCACAGAGTGTCTCCTCAGCAGTCCAGTGGGTTGCGTTTTTCCGGGTTGATACCGAACTTGGCGATGGCTTCAGCCACGACCTTAGGTTCGATGTCACCACGGTCAGCCAATGCTTCCAGGGCTGCCAACACCACGAATTGACGATCGACTTCGAAGAAGTGACGCAGCTTCTTACGGCTGTCACTGCGGCCGAAACCGTCGGTGCCCAGGACTTTGAATTCCTTGGACGGGACCCACTGACGAATTTGCTCAGCGAACAGCTTCATGTAGTCGGTGGAGGCGATGACCGGACCTTTACGGCCGTTCAGGCACTCTTCGACGTAGCTCAGTTTAGGCTTCTGGCCCGGGTGCAGACGGTTGGTGCGCTCAACGGCCAGGCCGTCGCGACGCAGTTCGTTGAAGCTGGTAACGCTCCAGACGTCAGCACCGATGTTGAACTCTTCACGCAGAATCTTCGCCGCTTCACGCACTTCACGCAGGATGGTGCCGGAGCCCATCAGTTGTACGTGGTGCGCCGCTTCGCGGGTGTCTTCTTCGAGCAGGTACATGCCCTTGATGATGCCTTCCTCTGCACCGGCCGGCATGGCAGGTTGCTGGTAGGACTCGTTCATCACGGTGATGTAGTAGTAGACGTTTTCCTGCAGCGTCATCATGCGGTGCGTGCCTTCGTGCATGATCACCGCCAGCTCGTAGGCATAGGCAGGGTCATAGCTGCGCACGTTCGGGATGGTCGAGGCCAGGATGTGGCTGTGACCGTCTTCGTGTTGCAGGCCTTCACCGTTGAGCGTGGTACGCCCCGAGGTGCCGCCCAGCAGGAAGCCGCGAGTCTGTGCATCGCCAGCAGCCCAGGCGAGGTCGCCGATACGCTGGAAGCCGAACATCGAATAGAAGATGTAGACCGGCAGCATCGGGGTGTTGTAGTTGCTGTAGGCAGTACCGGCAGCGATGAACGAGGAGAACGCGCCTGCCTCGTTGAGGCCTTCCTGAAGGATCTGGCCGTCTTTCTCTTCGCGGTAGTACATCACCTGATCGCGGTCGACTGGCTCGTACAACTGGCCGACTGGCGAGTAGATACCCAGCTGACGGAACATGCCTTCCATACCGAAAGTACGGGCTTCGTCGGCGAGGATCGGAACGATGCGCTTGCCCAGTTCCTTGTCTTTCACCATCGAGGCGAGGATACGACCGAACGCCATGGTGGTGGAGATTTCACGGTCGCCCGAGCCGTCCAGAATGGACTTGAGGGTATCCAGTGGCGGTGTAGGAATGCTCGTGGTGCCGCGGTTGCGCTGCGGCAGGGAACCACCGAGCTTCTCGCGGCATTTGCGCAGGTATTTCATTTCCGCGCTGTCTTCGGCCGGACGATAGAACGGCAGCGATTCGAGTTCGGAATCGTTCAGCGGAATGTCGAAGCGGTCACGGAATTTCTTCAGCGACTCGATATCGACTTTCTTGGTGTTGTGGGCGGTGTTCTTCGCTTCGCCCGCACCGGTACCGTAACCTTTGATGGTCTTGGCGAGGATGACGGTAGGCTGGCCTTTGTGGTTGACCGCCTGGTGGTAAGCCGCATAGACCTTGTACGGGTCGTGGCCGCCACGGTTGAGTTTCCAGATCTCGTCGTCGGAGAGGTTCTCGACGCGCTTGAGCAGCTCTGGGTCGTCGCCGAAGAAGTGCTTGCGCACGTAGGCGCCGTCTTTGGCCTTGTAGTTCTGGTACTCGCCGTCGATGGCTTTGTCCATGCGACGCTGCATGAGGCCATCTTCGTCCTGGGCGAACAGTGGGTCCCACATGCGGCCCCAGATGACCTTGTTGACGTTCCAGGCGGCGCCGCGGAACACGCCTTCGAGTTCCTGGATGATCTTGGCGTTGCCGCGAACCGGGCCGTCGAGGCGCTGCAGGTTGCAGTTGATGACGAAG
>Ga0160458_100155_pt1 | contig 57471 bp, 57 predicted proteins | sample HID1973I_E6MG_FD_108247 | JGI IMG/M metagenome (GOLD analysis project Ga0160458, IMG submission 108247) | Enriched mosquito-associated microbial communities from UW Madison campus, WI, USA - HID1973I_E6 MG | ecosystem: Host-associated > Arthropoda: Insects > Digestive system > Unclassified ...
CACAGCTTCCGGATCCTGTGTAGCCTGAGCGCTGTAAAGCGGTATCAAGACACCGGCAGCTAGCAGCCATTTCGTCATAAAACGACCTTTTCAGGGTTGAGAGCGTGCTGCGTTCTAATGCGCAATCGAGGTCTATCGCTCTCGTGAACTTCATCCTACGCTGGGACAAAGCGCACACAAAATCTGCGGCATTATATACTGGCGTCACTGAAACGGAAACGACACTGCTCGCCGCGTCCATTCCCGGCGCCGCCCACATCGGAAATCCCATGCAACTCAAGAATCCCATCCTCGGTCTGTGCCAACAGTCCACCTTCATGCTCAGCGCCGCCAAAGTCGACCAATGTCCCGACGACGAAGGCTTCGAAGTCGCTTTTGCCGGGCGTTCCAACGCCGGTAAATCCAGCGCCCTGAACACCCTGACGCACGCCAGTCTGGCCCGGACCTCGAAAACCCCGGGCCGTACGCAGCTCTTGAACTTCTTCAAACTAGACGATGATCGCCGTCTGGTCGACCTCCCAGGCTACGGTTACGCGAAAGTACCTATTCCGTTGAAGCTGCACTGGCAGCGTCACCTGGAAGCCTACCTGGGTGGTCGCGAGAGTTTGAAGGGTTTGATTTTGATGATGGACATCCGTCATCCAATGACCGATTTCGACCTGCTGATGCTGGATTGGGCCGTTGCCAGCGGCATGCCGATGCATATTCTGCTGACCAAGGCGGACAAACTGACTTACGGCGCGGCGAAAAACGTTCTGCTTAAAGTCCAGTCGGACATCCGTAAAGGCTGGGGCGATGCCATCAGCATCCAGCTGTTTTCCGCGCCAAAACGCTTGGGTCTGGAAGACGCCTACACTGTATTGGCGGGCTGGATGGAGCTGGCAGACAAGGGCGCCGAACTCACTGAGTAAGGGCTTTTGGACAAATCGCGGGCAAAAAAAACCCCGGACTTCTTATGGGGAGGGGGAAGTTCCGGGGTTCAAGCTCCGGACCGCTAGGGCGGGGTCCAGATATCTGCCAACACTTAACACAACATAGGAGCATCGAAGGGCTTCACCAGCCATTCAGTAACTCTGAGTGACGATTCACAGGATTAGTTCAGAATTTTTTCAAATGGCTTTGGAATAACGCCGAGCATTTTGCGAACTAATGGCCCTTCGCCGTTTTCTGCCGCGGCACTATGCCGCAGCAGAAATAGCGTATCAGACGGCTCAGTGAGCCTCATCCCAGTTATTGCCTACCCCTACTTCGACCAGCAGCGGCACGTCCAGTTTCGCGGCGTCACTCATGTGCGTGCGAATGTCCTCACGAACCTGATCCACCAGGTCTTCACGCACCTCGAGCACCAATTCATCGTGCACCTGCAGGATGACTTTGGCGTCCAGGCCAGACGTCGTCAGCCAGTTATCCACCGCTACCATGGCTTTCTTGATGATGTCCGCAGCAGTGCCTTGCATCGGAGCGTTAATGGCCGTGCGTTCAGCGCCTTTGCGCAGGGCCGGGTTTTTCGCGTTGATTTCCGGCAGGTACAGGCGCCGGCCGAAGATCGTTTCAACGAAACCCTGCTCGGCTGCCTGGGCGCGGGTGCGCTCCATGTACTCCAGGACGCCCGGATAACGGGTGAAATAACGGTCGATGTAAGCCTGGGACTGCTTGCGATCCACACCGATCTGCTTGGCCAGGCCAAACGCGCTCATACCGTAGATCAAACCAAAGTTGATCGCCTTGGCGCTGCGACGCTGGTCCGTGGTGACGTCCGCCAGTTCCACGCCGAAGACTTCAGCAGCGGTGGCTTTGTGCACGTCCAGATCATTGCGGAAGGCGTGCAGCAATCCTTCGTCCTTGGCCAGGTGGGCCATGATGCGCAATTCGATTTGCGAGTAGTCAGCGGCCATCAGCTTGTAGCCTTTTGGCGCGACGAACGCCTGGCGAATCCGCCGGCCTTCAGCGGTACGAATCGGGATGTTTTGCAGGTTTGGATCGCTGGAGGACAAGCGCCCGGTTGCCGCAACGGCTTGATGATAAGAGGTATGAATCCGGCCGGTGCGCGGGTTGATCTGCTCTGGGAGGCGATCGGTGTAAGTGCTTTTCAGCTTGCTCATCGAGCGATACTGCATCAGCACTTTAGGCAGCGGATAATCCTGCTCGGCCAGTTCAGCCAGCACGGCTTCGGCAGTCGAGGCCTGGCCCTTGGCGGTTTTACTCAGAATCGGCAGACCCAGTTTTTCGTACAGGATCACACCCAACTGCTTCGGTGAGCCCAGGTTGAACTCTTCCCCTGCGATGGCAAACGCCTCGCGTTCGAGGGCGACCATTTTCTCGCCCAGCTCCACGCTTTGAATGCCCAGCAGGTTGGCATCGACCAGCGCGCCTTGACGTTCAATGCGCGCGAGTACCGGTACCAGGGGCATTTCAATCTCGCTCAGAACCTTGCTCAGGCTCGGAATGGCATTGAGCTTTTCCTGCAGCGTTTGATGCAGGCGCAAGGTCACGTCAGCGTCTTCGGCGGCGTAAGGCCCGGCCAGTTCGAGTGAGATCTGATCAAACGTCAGCTGCTTGGCACCCTTGCCGGCGATGTCCTGGAAGCTGGTGGTCGTGTGATTCAGGTACTTGAGCGCCAGGCTGTCCATATCGTGACGGGTGGCTGTGGAGTCCAGTACATAGGACTCGAGCATGGTGTCGAACGCGATGCCTTGCACCGTGATCCCGCAGCTTTGGTCACCGCCAATCGTGCAGTTCGCCAGGATATTCATATCGAACTTGGCGTGCTGACCGACTTTGAGTTTGTTCGGGTCTTCCAGAATCGGCTTCAGTGCGCGCAGCACGGTGTCGCGATCCAGCTGGTCCGGCACGCCCATGTAGGAGTGGGTCAGCGGAATGTAGGCGGCTTCGTTGGCTTGTACGGCAAACGACAGGCCTACCAGTTGCGCCTGCTGCGCATCGATACCTGTGGTTTCGGTGTCGAAGGCAATCAGTTTGGCGTCGTTGAGTTTCTTCAGCCACAGGTCGAAATCGGCCTGGGTGAGGATAGTGGTGTACTTGCGCTCGGTATCGGCGGCAGGTTCTTCGGCGACCGGCGCCACGACTTCCTGGCCGGAGCGTTTGGCATCGCGCTGATTTTCGTCGAACCAGCTTTTAAACTCGAGCAATGTGTAAAGCTCGGCGAGTTTGTCGTGATCCGGTTTGCCCATCTGCAGGTCGTCGAGTTCCACGTCCAGCGGCACGTCGATCTTGATCGTTGCCAGTTGATAGGAGAGAAACGCCATCTCCTTGTGCTCTTCCAGCTTGGCCGGCAGGGTCTTGGCGCCGCGAATCGGCAAGGTTGGAACGATGTCGAGGTTCGCGTACAGCTCGGTCAGGCCGCCATTCACGCCGACCAGCAGCCCGGACGCGGTCTTCGGGCCGATGCCTGGAACGCCCGGAATGTTATCGGACGAGTCGCCCATCAACGCCAGATAATCAATGATTTGTTCGGGAGCGACGCCGAATTTCTCCTTCACGCCCTCAACGTCCATTGCGCTACCGGTCATGGTATTGACCAAGGTAATGTGCCCGTCGACCAGTTGCGCCATGTCCTTGTCGCCGGTGGAGATGATCACCGGGCGGTCGGCCGCCGCGCTGCTGCGGGCCAATGTGCCGATCACGTCATCGGCCTCTACACCATCGACGCACAGGAGCGGGAAGCCCAGGGCGATGACGCTCTGGTGCAGTGGCTCGATTTGAACACGCATGTCATCGGGCATGCTTGGGCGGTTCGCCTTGTATTCGGCATACATGTCATCACGGAAAGTCCCACCCTTGGCGTCGAACACCACGGCGAACGGACTGTCCGGGTACTGCTTGCGCAGACTCTTGAGCATGTTCAACACGCCTTTGACGGCACCGGTCGGCAGTCCTTTGGACGTAGTGAGCGGTGGCAGGGCGTGGAAGGCGCGGTACAGGTAAGAAGAACCGTCCACCAGGACGAGGGGGGCTTGGCTCATGAGCAGGATCAACCTTTTCGGCGGGTCCGGCGCTAGAATAGCGGGACCGTTGACGACAAAGGGACAAGGTTATCATGCGTACACTAAATCGCCTGTTGCTGGCTGGCTTGTTTGCAATCACTCCGTTGGCCGTTATGGCGGCAGACGATGCACCCACGCCGGAGCCGGAAGTCACCATCCGCACGGAAGGCGATAAAACCATCCAGGAGTACCGCCAAAACGGTTTCCTGTATGCGATCAAGGTTACGCCGAAGGGCGCGCCGCCTTACTTTCTGGTGCGCGCGGACGGGACCGATGCAAACTTCATCCGCTCGGATCAGCCGGATATGCTGATTCCTTCGTGGAAGATCTTCGAGTGGAAGTAGTTTCTTAATTTCAATCGGCGCTGGCTCATTCTGCGGCGCCCGTACTGGCAGTTTAAACATGTCTGTGTTCACCCCCCTGGCTCGGCCTGAGCTGGAAACCTTTCTCGCCCCATACGGGCTCGGCCGCCTGCTTGATTTCCAGGGGATTGCCGCCGGTAGCGAAAACACCAATTTCTTTATCAGCCTGGAGCAGGGCGAATTCGTCCTGACCCTGGTTGAGCGCGGTCCGGTGCAGGAAATGCCGTTCTTCATCGAGTTGCTCGACGTGCTGCATGATGCCGACCTGCCGGTGCCATACGCGCTGCGAACCACCGATGGCGTTGCCTTGCGCGAACTGGCGGGCAAACCTGCATTGTTGCAGCCGCGCCTGGCGGGCAAGCACATCAAGGAAGCCAACGCGCAACATTGCGCTCAGGTTGGCGACTTGCTCGGCCATCTGCACCTGGCCACTCAGGCCAACATGATCAAGCGCAAGACCGATCGTGGTCTGGACTGGATGCTGGAAGAGGGCACGCAGCTGCTTTCTCATCTAGACGCCGGGCAAAGCGATTTGCTGAAGCGGGCGCTGGACGAAATCAGCGAGCAGAAAACGAAAATCCTGGCGCTGCCGCGAGCCAACATCCATGCGGATCTGTTCCGTGATAACGCGATGTTCGAAGGAACGCACCTGACCGGGTTGATCGACTTCTACAACGCCTGCTCCGGTCCGATGCTCTACGACGTGGCGATTGCCTTGAATGATTGGTGTTCGGACGACGAAGGTCTGATCGACGGGCCACGGGCGCGGGCGCTGCTGGGGGCTTACGCAGCCTTGCGACCGTTCACGGCGGCAGAGGCCGAGCTGTGGCCGACGATGCTGCGGGTAGCGTGCGTGCGGTTCTGGTTATCGAGGTTGATTGCCGCTGAATCGTTCGCCGGGCAGGACGTGTTGATTCACGATCCGATGGAGTTTCAGCGCCGATTGGCGCAGCGGCAGAAGATCAGCACACCGTTGCCGTTTGCGCTTTAAAGTCAAAAGATCGCAGTCTTCGGCAGTTCCTACACGATGTCCGTAGGAGCTGCCGAAGGCTGCGATCTTTTTTTTGGGGTTACAACGACTCCAGACACCCCGCCAGGTCATTCCCCAACTTCTCCAGTACCTGTTCATACCCTTGAGCGGTCGCCGGCGTGTAGCCGCCCAGGGCGTCCAGTTCGGCCAGCTTCACCGGAAGGCCCGCCACCAGGGTTTCTGCCAGGCGCGGACGCAGCGGTGGTTCGCTGAATACACACGTCTTGCCGACTTCCTGCAAGCGCGTGCGCATGGCTGCGACGTGCTGGGCACCTGGCTGGACTTCGGCCGCGACGCTGAACACGCCCGTGTGCTTGAGGCCGTAGGCATCTTCGAAGTAGTCGAATGCTTCGTGGAACACGAAGTACGGTTTGCCCGCAATGCCGGCCAGGCGCGACTTCAGGCGCAAGTCCAGCGCATCAAGACGTTCATCGAACGCCTTGAGGTTGCTCTGATAACGCGCAGCGTTAGCGGGGTCGGCAGCGCTCAGGTCAGCGGCCATTTTCGTGGCGATCACGCGAGCATTCACTGGCGATAACCACAAATGTGCGTCCAGGGTGCCTGGGCGGTGATCGTGGTCGTGCTCGTCCGGCTCTTCGGTGTGCGACTGACTGTCTTCGGCAAAATGGCGAAGCTTCAGGTCAGGCAAGTCCTGCACGGCGACGCTCGGCAGCGTACGACCTTTCAGGACCCGGGGCAGGAAACCTTCCATGTCCGGACCGATCCAGTAAATCAGATCCACCGACTGCACCTTCCGTACGTCGGATGGACGCAAAGCATAATTATGCGGCGAAGCACCGGGTGGAAGCAGCACTTCCGGGATCGCCACACCGTCCTGTACAGCCGCTGCGATCAGCTGCAGTGGCTTGATGCTGGTCAGTACCTTGACCTCGGCATGGGCGAAACCTGCCAATGAAAAACTGGCGAGAACTGCGACACAAATAGAAAAAAGTCGGGACACAATGACCACTCGAAGAGGCGAGAACGGGTAACATAATAACGTCTCTCACAAAAATCGTCGCCGCTCATGCCTAAAACACCGATTGCCAGCCGTCCCCACGACCACTCTCATTGCGTGCATAACGCTCTGTCTGAGGCCGATGCTCTTTGCGCGCGTCAAGGCCTGCGCCTGACTGCCCTGCGGCGCCGCGTGCTCGAATTGGTGTGGCAGAGTCACAAACCGCTGGGTGCCTACGACATTCTTGCGGTGTTGAGTGAGCAGGACGGTCGCCGCGCTGCACCGCCGACTGTGTATCGCGCGCTGGATTTCCTGCTGGAGAACGGTTTCGTACACCGCATCTCCTCCCTCAACGCCTTCGTTGGCTGCAATCACCCGGAACATGCGCATCAGGGACAGTTCCTGATATGCCGCGAGTGCCACGCCGCCATCGAGCTTGAACAAAAAACCATCAGCGACGCCATCATTGGCAGCGCCAAGGACGTCGGGTTTGTGGTCGAAGGTCAGACCGTTGAAGTGGTCGGCCTGTGTTCGGGCTGCCAGGGGGCTTGATGAGCAACGCGTTGATCCGACTTGAGCAGGTCGCCGTCACCTTCGCCGGGCAAAACGTGCTCGATAACATCGAGTTGAGCGTCGAGCCTGGTCAGATCGTCACCCTGATCGGCCCCAACGGTGCGGGCAAGACCACGTTGGTTCGGGCGGTATTGGGCTTGTTGAAACCGGACAGCGGCAGTGTTTGGCGCAAGCCGAAATTGCGGGTTGGATACATGCCGCAAAAACTTCACGTTGATCCCACGCTCCCACTCTCCGTGCTGCGCTTCTTGCGCCTGGTGCCAGGCGTAGATCGCGCTCGCGCGTTGGCGGCGCTCAAGGAAGTGGGTGCCGAGCAGGTCATCGACAGTCCCGTGCAAAGCGTGTCCGGGGGTGAGATGCAGCGCGTGCTGCTGGCGCGTGCACTGTTGCGCGAGCCCGAGCTGCTGGTGCTCGATGAGCCTGTGCAAGGCGTGGACGTGGCGGGGCAGGCAGAACTCTATAGCCTGATCACGCGGCTGCGCGACCGGCATGGCTGCGGGGTATTGATGGTTTCCCACGACCTGCACCTGGTGATGAGCACAACCGATCAGGTCGTCTGCCTGAACCGCCATGTCTGCTGCTCCGGGCATCCCGAGCAGGTCAGCGGCGATCCGGCGTTCGTCGAACTTTTTGGCAAGAACGCACAAAGTCTGGCGATCTATCACCACCATCACGACCATGCTCATGATCTGCATGGCTCAGTGGTCAGCGCGGCCCCTTCGGCCCACACCCATGTTCACGGAGATAGCTGCAAGCATGGCTGATTTTCTGCTCTACGCCCTGCTTGCAGGTTTGGCCCTGGCATTGGTTGCGGGCCCGCTGGGTTCATTTGTGGTCTGGCGCCGCATGGCCTATTTCGGCGACACCCTTTCCCATGCAGCGTTGCTCGGCGTGGCCTTGGGTTTTCTGCTGGATGTCAGCCCGACCGTCGCGGTGACCGTAGGCTGCCTGCTGCTGGCGGTGTTGCTGGTAACGCTGCAACAGCGTCAGCCGCTGGCGTCCGACACGCTGTTGGGTATTCTCGCGCCAAGCACCCTCTCGCTCGGCCTTGTAGTACTAAGCTTCATGCATGAAGTGCGGATCGACCTGATGGCCTATCTGTTCGGCGATTTGCTCGCCATCAGTCCGACCGATCTGGCCTGGATACTGGGCGGCAGCGCGGCGGTTCTGGCCTTGCTCGTGACATTGTGGCGACCCTTGCTGGCAATCACGGTGCATGAGGAACTGGCCAGGGTTGAGGGATTGCCGGTTGCGTCGTTGCGGCTGACCTTGATGTTGTTGATCGCCGTGGTGATTGCCGTTGCGATGAAAATCGTCGGTGTATTGCTGATCACTTCGTTGTTGATCATCCCGGCTGCTGCGGCACAGCGTCACGCCCGGTCGCCCGAGCAGATGGCACTGGGCGCGAGCCTGCTGGGCATGCTCGCAGTGTGTGGCGGATTGGCATTGTCCTGGTTCAAGGACACGCCGGCGGGTCCATCGATTGTGGTAACGGCGGCCGCCCTGTTTCTGCTGAGTTTTGTCCTGCCCCGTCGAGGGGTGTAGACTTGCTCGTTTTTTGCGCAAATAGAGAGTCGCAGGAATGAAGCTGTTCACCTCCCGTTATCTGCTCCTTGCCGCATTTTCCTTGCTGCTTGGTGCCTGCCAAAGCACGCCCCCGGCGGCCACCCAGGCCACTGACGCGCGGGCTACGGCCATCGCACAGCTGGAGCAAAGCCTCGCCAGCAGCGAGCTGGCTACTGCTGAAGATCAACTGGCAGCGTTGCAGGCGCAATCTCCAGACGATCAATCCCTTGAGCAATATCAGCGGCAACTGGCCGAAGCGTATCTGCGTCGCAGCCAGATCGTGCTGCAGAAAGGCGATGTAAACGCCGCCGCTACAGCCCTCAGCCGCGCCCGATTGCTCATGCCCAAAGCGCCGGCACTGACCGGTGGGGTCAACAACGCTATCGTTAATGCGCGTAAGGCCGAGCTGGATAAGGCTGAAGCTGCCCTTATGGCTGCTGAAGCCAAGCCCCGGGCCAAGGTCATCGATCCGACCGCCGAGAGCACAACCATCGCGTTGAACCTCACGGACATGACGAAACTTCGCCGGCAGTTAGACGCTATCGCCGCCGATGTGGTGAATTATGAATGTGCTGTGAGCATTCAGGCACCGCGCACCCAGGACTATCCGTGGCTGGCGACATTGCTGACCAAGCGAGTGAAGAAACTGGATGCGGATTTTGATCTGGACCTGCAGAAGCAGATCTTGCGAAACATTCCGGCGCAGATGGTGTTGAGTCCGCGTAAGCCCTGAAAGCATCGCGGGCAAGCCTTGCTCCTGTAGGAGCAAGACTTGCCCGCGATGGCATCCTTCAAATCAATACATTTTTAAGCCGGAACCGCCTTGGCTTTTGGCTCCCGATCCCAAACCCGATGTTGCCCAATCGCCGCAATGAACGGTTTGAACAACTTCGCATCCGCCCCTACGATCAGTCCCGCATCAGCCTCCAGCTTCAGCACATCCAGCAACTGCTTGGCCTCGCCGTGCAGCGCGATCGCCTTCAGGTGCTTGTAGGCCTCCAACACGTAATGCAGTGCAACGCCATCTGTGCTCAACGCCTTGATCGACGCCGCGCCGCCCGGCACAAATACCGCATCGAATGCCACTGACGGCAAACCTTCCATCGACGCGTCCACCGGCAGCGACTTGCCATCGGCAGTGGTCACCGGCGCTGACGTCGGTCCCAGCAGCTTGGCGTGAGCACCTTCCGCCATCAGCGCTTTCTTCAGCGCGTCAATTGCTGCGCCATCCACGCCGTTCGCCGCCAGAATCGCCACTTTGCGGGTTTTGATGTTTCCTGGCAGCAGGTTGGCCTGACTCAAGGCGGGCGAGCGATCCAGCGACGTTTTTGGAACCTCCACCGTACCGGCTTTCGGTGCAGGCAGACCAAGGTTCTCGGCCACGCGCTTGGCCAGCTCCAGATCAATATTGGCCAGAATTTCGTTCACCTGACGTGCACGAATGAACTCGCGCTCAACTTTGCCCAGCTCGAAGCTGTACGCGGCAATGATGTGCTCCTGCTCGTGCTTGCTCATGCTGTGGAAGAACAAGCGGGCTTGGGAGAAGTGATCGCTGAACGACTCGCTGCGTTGGCGAATCTTGTTCGCGTCGATGCGTTCCGGATAAGTCTCGAAACCACCATCCTGAGCCGCGGGTGGCGTTTCTTTTGGCCAGCCACCGTCGATGGAATTTGGCTCGTAGGACGCGCGACCCTTGTCGATCGTGGTGCGGTGCATCGCATCGCGTTGGCCGTTATGAAACGGCGCCACCGGACGATTGATAGGAATCTCGTGAAAATTCGGTCCACCCAGTCGGCTGATTTGCGTATCGGTGTAGGAAAACAGACGACCTTGCAGCAATGGGTCATTGGAGAAGTCGATGCCCGGCACGATATGGCCAGGGCAAAACGCGACCTGCTCGGTTTCGGCGAAGAAGTTATCGGGGTTGCGGTTCAGCACCATCTTGCCCAACGGCGTGATGGGTACGATTTCTTCTGGAATGATTTTGGTCGGGTCGAGAATGTCGAAGTCGAAGGAATGTTCGTTCTCTTCCTCAACGATCTGTACACCGAGTTCCCATTCCGGGTAGTCGCCCATCTCGATCGACTCCCAGAGATCACGACGGTGGAAGTCGGTATCTTTGCCTGCAAGCTTCTGCGCCTCATCCCACACCAACGAACAGGTGCCAGCAGTTGGGCGCCAGTGGAATTTCACGAAGCGCGATTTACCCTCGGCGTTAACCAGCCGGAAGGTGTGCACACCGAAGCCCTGCATGCTGCGCAGGCTCTTCGGAATCGCGCGGTCGGACATGGTCCAGATCACCATGTGGGCCGATTCCGGAACCAGGGAAACAAAATCCCAGAAGGTATCGTGGGCCGAACCGCCGGTTGGGATTTCGTTATGCGGTTCCGGTTTGACCGCATGCACGAAGTCAGGAAACTTGATCGCGTCCTGAATGAAGAAGACCGGCATGTTGTTGCCCACCAGATCGAAGTTGCCTTCGTCGGTGAAGAACTTCACGGCGAAACCTCGTACATCTCGCACGGTATCGCCTGACCCGCGAGGGCCCTGCACCGTAGAAAAGCGCGTGAAGACCGGGGTTTTCTTGCCCGGATCCTGCAGGAAACCGGCTTTGGTCAGTGCCGCATGATTTTCATACGTCTGGAAGTAACCGTGAGCGCCAGTACCGCGGGCATGCACGATGCGCTCCGGGATGCGCTCATGGTCAAAGTGCGTGATTTTTTCACGCATGATGAAATCTTCAAGCAGCGAAGGCCCGCGGGCGCCAACCTTCAATGTGTTCTGGTTGTCCGAAACCTTTACGCCCTGGTTGGTGCGCAGGGCCTGGCCCGTAGCGTCCGAGCGAAATTTTTCCAGGCTATCGAGCTTGGTGCTGGTATTGCCCCGGTCCAGGGTATCGGTCCCGGCCAGGTCGCTTTTGGGTGTGGCAGGCTTCTTGGTACTCATCAGTCGTAAACTCCTCGTTGCGATTTCGTCCTAGCCGGACTTGTGAGCAATCTTCCAGGCACGGCACCTGGGGTTATCGAGTTGCTTAATTAGTGACTGATGAAGGGTTTAAGCCGTTCCTTTTTTCTGACCTTTGATCGCGTTATTGCCAAATGACAGGTTGAATGCGAAATAAATGCTAAGAACCTCTATACGGACAGGCTAAAATGCGCGCCCAGCTAACCGCTGATCCATTTCTAACGCGCCCCACAAGGTTCGCTACGTGATCGAGTTTCAAAACGTCCACAAAACCTACCGCGTCGCCGGTAAGGATATTCCCGCCCTGCACCCGACCAATCTGACGATTGAAAACGGTCAGGTATACGGACTGATCGGCCATTCCGGCGCGGGAAAAAGTACCCTGCTGCGTCTGATCAATCGCCTGGAAAACTCCAGCGGCGGCAAGATCTTTGTCGATGGCGAAGAGGTCACAGCGCTCGACGCCAACAGCCTGCGGCGCTTTCGCCAGCAGGTTGGAATGATTTTTCAGCACTTCAACCTGCTGGCATCCAAGACCGTAGCCGACAACGTCGCGTTGCCGCTGACCCTCGCCGGCGAACTGTCGCGCAGTGAGATTGACCAGCGTGTGGCCGAATTGCTGGCGCGGGTGGGCCTGTCTGATCACGCCAAAAAATACCCGGCGCAATTGTCCGGTGGCCAGAAGCAGCGCGTCGGTATCGCTCGCGCCCTGGCAACCAAGCCAAAAATCCTGCTGTGCGACGAAGCCACCAGCGCCCTGGACCCGCAAACCACGGCGTCGGTTCTGCAATTGCTGGCCGAAATCAATCGCGAGCTGAAACTGACCATCGTATTGATCACCCACGAGATGGATGTGATCCGCCGGGTTTGTGACCAGGTCGGCGTGATGGACGCGGGTGTGATCGTCGAGCAAGGTTCGGTGGCCGATGTGTTCCTGCATCCGAAGCACCCGACCACCAAGCGTTTCGTGCAGGAAAGCGAGCAGGTTGACGAGAGCGAGCAGCGCGATGACTTCGCTCACGTGCCAGGCCGTATCGTGCGTCTGACGTTCCAGGGCGAAGCGACCTACGCGCCGTTACTCGGCACAGTCGCTCGCGAAACGGGTGTGGACTACAGCATTCTCGCCGGTCGAATCGACCGCATCAAAGACGTCCCTTACGGGCAACTCACACTGGCAGTCACCGGCGGCGACATGGAGGCGGCCTTTGCCCGCTTCACCGCGGCTGACGTCCACATGGAGGTGCTGCGCTAATGGAAGCTCTCACTACGTTCTTCTCCAACATCGACTGGTTCGAAATCTGGCTCGCCACCGGCGACACACTGCTGATGCTCGGTGGCTCGCTGTTGTTCACCGTGTTGCTGGGCTTGCCGCTGGGTGTGCTGTTGTTCCTGTGCAGCCCGCGTCAGTTGCTGGAAGCCAAAGGCGTCTACGCGATGCTGTCGCTGGTGGTGAACATCCTCCGCTCGCTGCCATTCATCATCCTGCTGATCGTGATGATCCCGTTCACCGTGCTGATTACCGGCACGTCCCTCGGGGTTGCCGGTGCGATTCCGCCACTGGTGGTGGGCGCCACGCCGTTCTTCGCTCGACTGGTGGAAACCGCGCTGCGTGAAGTGGATCGCGGCATCATCGAGGCGACCCAGGCCATGGGCGCGTCGACCCGGCAGATCATCACCAATGCCTTGCTGCCGGAAGCCCGTCCGGGCATCTTCGCGGCGATTACGGTGACAGCGATTACACTGGTGTCCTACACGGCAATGGCCGGTGTGGTGGGCGCTGGCGGCCTGGGCGACCTGGCGATCCGCTTCGGTTACCAGCGTTTCCAGACTGATGTGATGGTTGTGACTGTGGTGCTGCTACTGGTGCTGGTGCAGGTGCTGCAAACCGTTGGCGACAAACTGGTTGTCCATTTTTCCAGAAAATAAACAAATGAGCCGGCCATTCGCTGGCAGGCGCCGAAAACAGGCGTCTCACATGGAGTTAGCTGAATGAAAAAACTACTCGTCGCGTTCGCAGCCGTTGCCGCGTTCTCTGCTCAGGCGGAAACCCTGACTGTCGCGGCCACCCCGGTCCCACACGCAGAAATCCTCGAATTCGTTAAACCGGCCCTGGCCAAAGAAGGCGTGGACCTCAAGGTTAAAGTCTTCACTGACTACATTCAGCCGAACGTACAGGTCGCTGAAAAGCGCCTGGACGCCAACTTCTTCCAGCACCAGCCGTATCTGGATGAATTCAACAAGGCCAAAGGGACCGATCTGATCGCCGTCGCCCGTGTGCACCTGGAACCGTTGGGCGCTTACTCCAGCAAGTACAAAACCCTGGCCGAACTGCCAGGCGGCGCCAACGTGGTCATCCCGAACGATGCCACCAACGGTGGTCGCGGCCTGTTGCTGCTGGCGAAGGCCGGCCTGATCAAGTTGAAGGATGCGAACAACATCCTGTCGACCGTCAAGGACATCACCGAAAACACCAAGGATCTTAAATTCCGCGAACTGGAAGCCGCGACCATCCCGCGCGTGCTGACCCAGGTCGACCTGGCGCTGATCAACACCAACTACGCGCTGGAAGCCAAGCTCGATCCGTCCAAGGACGCGCTGGTCATCGAAGGCAACGACTCGCCCTACGTGAACATCCTGGTCGCTCGTCCAGACGACAAGGACAGCGAAGCGATGAAGAAACTGATTGCTGCCCTGCACACTCCGGAAGTGAAAGCCTTCATTCTCGAGAAGTACAAAGGCGCTGTACTGCCAGCGTTCTGATCTGAAGCTTTAACAAAAAAAGGGGCGCATTGAATGCGCCCCTTTTTTTGATCGTTCCCACGCTCTGCGTGGGAATGCCTCACCTGACGCTCTGCGTCAGCTTCTGGGACGCGGAGCGTCCATGGCTACATTCCCACGCAGAGCGGGGGAACGATCAGGCACAAAAAAACCGCAGTCTTGGCTGCGGTTTTTTTAGCCTGTCGATTTATTCGCGCTTCAGCATCACCGGCAACTGCGCCACCAGCTTCACATTATTCAACGGCGCCCGAATAAACCCGCGCTGTGTCCCGTCCGGGCCGATTACCGCCAGGTTGCCACTGTGATCAACCGTGTAGTTCGGCTTGCTGGTGTCCGCTGGAATAAACGGGATGCTGACCGCGTTGGTGAATTTTTGCAGGTCTTCGATCGAGCTTGGCGTCAGGCCTATGAACTGCGGATCGAAGTAGCCCAGGTACTGTTTGAGCTGCTTCGGCGTATCGCGATTCGGATCGACGCTGACCAGGATGATCTGCAACTTGTCCACAGCCTCCGGTGGCAGTTCGCTTTTGATCTGGCGCAGTTGGGCGAGGGTGGTCGGGCAGATGTCCGGGCAGAAGGTGTAGCCGAAGAACAGCAGCGACCATTTTCCCTTCAGCTCGTCGACCGCAACCGGTTTGCCGTCCTGATCGGTCATCGTCACGTCCGGCAGGTTACGGCTTTGCGGCAGCAGAATGATCCCGGCGTCGATCAATGCCGTCGGGTCGCCCTGGCCTTTGCCGGACAGCACTTTGTTGATGGTCAGGCCCAGGACCAGCGCGATCAGGGCGACGAGGATGAAGACGGTTTTCTGGGTTCGAGTCATAGGTTCAACAGTAAGTAGTGGTCTACGAGCAGCGCGATAAACAGCAGGAACAAGTAGTAGATAGAGTACTTGAAGGTGTTGATCGCCGCGTGCGGCCGAGTGCCACGGTACAGCACCACGGCCCATTGCAGAAACCTCGCGCCCAGGCCCAGCGCGCAAATCAGGTAGAGCAGGCCGCTCATGTGGATCACGTACGGCATCAGGCTGACGGCCAGCAGGGCGAAGGTGTAAAGCAGGATGTGGACCTTGGTGTAATGCTCGCCGTGGGTGACGGGCAGCATGGGGATGTCAGCCTTGGCGTATTCCTCTTTGCGGTGAATGGCCAGGGCCCAGAAATGTGGCGGGGTCCAGGCGAAGATGATCAGCACCAACAACAGCGGTTCAGCGCTGACATGGCCGGTAGCGGCGGTCCAGCCGAGCAGTGGCGGGGCAGCGCCGGCCAGGCCACCGATCACGATGTTCTGCGGTGTCGCGCGCTTCAGGAATCCGGTGTAGACCACTGCGTAACCGAGCAACGAGGCGAGGGTCAGCCAAGCGGTCAACGGATTGGTGAAGGCCAGCAGCAAGCCCTGCCCGAGTATCGCCAATACCAGAGCAAACGTCAGTGCAGCAGCCGGTGAAACCCGACCTTCAGCCAGCGGCCGTTTGTGCGTACGCGCCATTACCGCATCGATACGCCGATCCACCACATGGTTGACCGCCGCTGCGCCACCGGCACACAAGGCAATCCCCAGATTACCGAAGATCAGCACCGTCCACGGCACGCCGGCGCGGGTCGCGAGAAACATGCCGACCAGTGAGGTGATGAGCATCAGCACCACCACCTTCGGCTTGGTCAGCTCCAGGTAATCACGCCAGATGGCCTGGCTGTGACGTTCGCCGATCAGAGTCGCCATGGCATCTCTCCTTTTATTGTTATGGGCCCGGCTGAATGCTTACGCGGGCTGAAACGCCAGCGCACGGGAGTTTGCTGCTTGACCCGAACCAGACTGGTTCGCGCGTGATAATTGACCAGCACCATCGTCAGTAAAAGTGCCGCTCCCCCCGCGTTGTGAGCGACGGCTACAGGTAGCGGCAAGTGGAAAATCACGTTGCTGATGCCCAGGGTGATTTGCGCGCCGAGCGCGATCAGTACCAACCCTGCCAGCCGGGTCATGCCGACAACTTTGAGTTGCCAGGCCAGCCCGAGCAGTACGAGGGTCACCAGCAGCGCGCCGATGCGATGGGTCAGGTGAATGGCGGTACGGGCATCACTGTCCAGCTGCCCACCCAGGTAGTTCGGGCCGATGTGTTGAGTCAGGTGAAAACCGTTGGCGAAATCTGCCGGCGGCAGCCATTGCCCATGGCACGTCGGGAAGTCGATACACGCCACGGCCGCGTAGTTGGAGCTGACCCATCCGCCGAGGGCGATCTGCCCAATGACCAGCAGCAGTCCTGCGGTGGCCCAGTACTGTAAGCGCCGTGGCACGGTGAGCGCGGGCAACACGCCGGACAGGCGCAAGGTCAGCAGGAGCAACAGGCTCAAGGTCGCGAAGCCACCGAGTAAATGCCCCGTGACCACCTGCGGCCAGAGCTTGAGTGTCACCGTCCACATACCGAATGCGGCCTGCGCAATCACTACCGCCAGCAGGAACAACGGTAACTTGACGGGTTGCCCCGGATGACGCCGATGCACCCAGGCACGCCCGGCCAGCACCGAAATCAACAGCCCCAGCGTACCGGCGAAGTAACGGTGGATCATCTCGTTCCAGCCCTTATGGGCTTCGACCGGCGTATCAGGGAAATGCAATTCGGCATGGGCCAGTTGGGCTTCGCTTTTCGGCACGCTAATAAAGCCGTAGCAACCCGGCCAGTCCGGGCAACCAAGCCCTGCGTGAGTCAGGCGGGTATAGGCGCCGAGCAACACCACAATCAGTGCCAGCAAGGTGGCAAACAGCGCGAGGCGAAATCCAGGTTTGGCCATGACGATGCCCTTATCCGATGTTCGACAGTTTCAGCAGATGACGCAGGTCGTTAAGCAGGTCCTTACCCTTGACGGTCGGGTCGTAGCGCAGCACCAGATTGCCGTGGGGGTCGATAATCCACAGCTGCGGCACGGCCTTATCACCGGTCGTCTTGCTGAAGGTGGTCAGGTCCATGGGATAGCGTTGCAGTTGCGGATACTCGCGGGTCAGCTTGGCGTCGTACTCGTTGCTCAACGGTTGCGCGGCCGCCAATGCGTGACTGGCGCGTGACGCATCACGACCAAGGCCTATCTGAATCTGCCGGGCCAGATACACCAGTTGCTGACAGTCCACCGAGCAATCCCTGGGCGCTGTCACCAGCATCTGCCAGCGATCCTCTTGTGCCTGTATGCCAAGGTCGGCGCGCGTCTGGCCATTGCCGATCAACTCGCCGTGATAACTGCGACCCTCCGGCACCCAGAACTGCAATTTGTACATGCCGGTGGCGAGGATCATCGGACCGATCACCCCGAGCAGGATCAGCAGCAACTGCAAGCGACCTTTACGCCGACTTGCCGGCGTTTTCGCCTCAGACATGCTGGGTGGATTCATGGCCGCTCCCATGGTGTTTCTCCTTTGCGTTGTGCCAGCCGAGGTAGATAAAAAGGCCGAGCAGGGCGATCGACATGGCGAACCACTGCACGGCATAAGCGATGTGTTTTTCCGGGCCCATGGCAACCACCGGCCAATCGGCCTGATAGATCGCAGGGCCGGTTTCGGCACGTAATTCGTAGGCGAAGCCTTCCCGATCGAGCGCCGTCCAGAGCTTCGCGGGGTCAACGGCAGTCACCAGTTGTGGCCAGGTTGTGGTGCTGGGGTCGGCGTGCAGCTGGAAAGTTGCGCCAGGCGAGACGTAGACCCAGGCGTCAAGGCTCAACGCCTGAGACGGTGTAGTGAATTGCGGCGGAGTGCGCCGATCAGGCCATGGCAGCCAGCCGCGATTGACCAGTAGCCATAGACCGGTCGCCTGGTCCTGAAAGGGTTGCAGCAACTCGACGCCGACTTTTCCGTCGCGCTGGCGGTTATCCAGCAGCAGGCTGTGCGCAGCATCGAACTGGCCGTGCAAGCGAACGCGGCGAAAGGCGGGGTCTTCAGTGTGTGGCAGTTCGGTGCTGGCCATCGGTTCGGCAGCACGACGCTCGGCGTAGCTGTGCAGCAGGGCACTTTTCTCCGCGCCCCGGCTCAGCTGCCAGAACCCGAGCGACACCAGCAGCGGCAGCAACAGGGCTACTACTAATGTCGGCACGACGCCCGGCCGGAAGCGCTTCATGGCGTCGCCAGAAAGTCGGTAATCGCGATAGCTATACTCAAGTGCATCGCCTTTCCCCCGGAGTCTCACCATGCTCAAAGCAGCCATCGTCCTGATGCTGATTGCCACGGTTGTCAGCCTGTTCAGCGGCCTGTTTTTTCTGGTCAAGGACGACAGCAGCTCGAACCGCCTCGTCATTGCCTTGAGTGTTCGTGTTGCTCTGGCCGCCATCACCGTCGGCTTGATCGCCTGGGGTTTCTTCAGCGGCCAGCTGGTTTCTCACGCGCCCTGGTAGGGCCTCACAACACGTAGACGAAGACGAACAAACCGATCCACACCACGTCCACGAAGTGCCAATACCAACTTGCCGCTTCGAAGCCGAACTGATGCTCGTTGTCAAAGTGCCCGCGCATGACCCGCATCAGCATCACAAACAGGATGATGGTGCCGATGGTCACGTGGGCGCCGTGGAAACCGGTGAGCATGAAGAACGTCGCGCCATAGATGCCTGAACCCAGTGTCAGCCCCAGCTCACGGTAGGCGTGCACGTATTCTTCGGCCTGAAAGCCGAGGAACGCGCAACCCAGCAGTACAGTGATCGCCAGCCAGATTTTCAGCGCGCCTCGATGGCCCTTTTTCAAGGCGTGGTGAGCGATGGTCAGCGTGACGCTGGAGCTCACCAACAGAACGGTGTTGATCAGCGGCAGGCCCCACGGGCTGATGACTTCTTTGGGTGGCGGGAAGAGTTTCGAATCGGGATTGTTGAGCAGCGGCCAGACAAACTCGAAGTTAGGCCACAGCATATGAGCGATGCCTTTGGGGCCTTCACCGCCGAGTGCCGGTCCCGAGACGTGCCGCACATAAAACAGTGCACCGAAGAAGGCGATGAAGAACATCACCTCCGAGAAGATGAACCAGCTCATGCCCCAGCGGAACGAGCGATCCATCTGAGCGCTGTACAAGCCCGCGCGCCCCTCCTTGACCACCGTCCCGAACCAGCCGAACAGCATGTAGGCCAGCAGCAGGCCACCGACGAAAAAGATCAGTGGGCCGTGGGAATCGGGCCGCACTGCTTTCAGGTCGTTGAACCAGGTGGCGAGGCCGAACACGGTGACAAACATGCCGAGCGTGCCAATGATTGGCCATTTGCTCTGGGCCGGTACGTAATAGTGCTCATGAGTTGCCATTTATTGTTCTCCTTATCGGGCACGCTCAGCCGCCAGTGTTTAAAGCCACCGGTGGATGTCGGGCGGTGATATCGAACAGCGTGTAGGACAGCGTCAGGTGCTTCACATCCTTGGGCATGTCGCGGTCAACAATGAAACGTACCGGCATCTCGATCCGTTGACCGGGCTGCAACACTTGCTGGGTGAAGCAGAAGCATTCGGTCTTGTGGAAGTACGCCGCCGCGGCGCTGGGCGCGATGCTTGGCACGGCCTGGGCGCTCATCGGTTTGTCGGTCGGGTTGTGGGCGATGAAGATCATCTCGTTCACGGCACCCGGGTTGGCGGTCAATTCATCACTTTTGGGATAGAAGTCCCAGGACATGTCCGCAGAGTTGGTCGACAGAAACTGCACGCGCACCTGCCGCGACATATCGACGGTCTGCTCTCCTTCGTATTGCCCGGCTGTCTTGCCGTTGATGCCGAACGCCTTACACATCACGTCGTAAATCGGCACCAGGGCAAAGCCGAAAATAAACATCGCCACCACCACCAAGAGCAACCGGGTGACCAGCTTTTTAATTGAAATTGAATCAGCCATGGTTCAGACCCTCTACACAGAACCCTGTGGGAGCTGGCTCTGTGGCGAGGGGATTCATCGAAACGTCGCACCGCCCCGTTCGGCTGCGCAGCAGTCGTAAAACCTGAGAACGCGTTGTGTCTGACACGGCGCGGTTGCAGATTTTGGGGCCGCTTCGCAGCCCAACGGGGATGAATCCCCTCACCACAGGGATTTCGCCGACTCCAAGGGGGGCCATGTTCATTTCACTTCCGGTGGAGTCGTAAAGGTGTGATACGGCGCCGGTGACGGAATGCTCCACTCCAGACCTTCCGCTCCATCCCAGGGCTTGGCCGGTGCAGGCGGGCCGCCGCGGATGGTTTTGATCACGATGAACAGGAAGAAGATCTGTGTGGCGCCGAACATGAACGCGCCGATCGACGACACCATGTTGAAGTCGGCGAATTGCAGGTTGTAGTCCGGAATCCTCCGCGGCATCCCCGCCAGACCCACGAAGTGCATCGGGAAGAAGGCCATGTTCATGCCGATGAACGAGAGCCAGAAGTGCAGCTTGCCAAGGGTTTCGTCGTACATGTGGCCGGTCCATTTCGGCAGCCAGTAATACGCCGACGCGAAGATCCCGAAGATCGCTCCCGGTACCAACACATAGTGGAAGTGCGCGACCACAAAGTAGGTGTCCTGGTACTGGAAGTCCGCCGGAGCGATGGCCAGCATCAGCCCGGAGAAACCGCCGATGGAGAACAGGATCACGAACGCCACCGCAAACAGCATCGGCGTCTCGAAGGTCAGCGAGCCTTGCCACATGGTGCTGGCCCAGTTGAACACCTTCACCCCGGTCGGCACTGCAATCAGCAACGTGGCGTACATGAAGAACAGCTCACCCACCAAGGGAATACCCACCACGAACATGTGGTGCGCCCAGACGATGAACGACAGGAACGCGATGCTCGCCGTCGCATAAACCATCGAGGTGTAGCCGAACAACGGTTTGCGCGAGAAGGTCGGAATGATCGAGCTGACGGCGCCGAAGGCCGGCAGGATCATGATGTACACCTCGGGGTGACCGAAGAACCAGAACACGTGCTGGAACAGTACCGGGTCACCGCCACCGGCGGCGCTGAAGAAGCTGGTGCCGAAGTGAATGTCCATCAGCATCATCGTCACGCAACCGGCCAGCACCGGCATCACCGCGATCAGCAGGAATGCGGTGATCAGCCAGGTCCAGACGAACAGCGGCATTTTCATCAACGTCATGCCGGGGGCGCGCAGGTTGAGGATGGTGGCGATCACGTTGATCGCCCCCATGATCGAGCTGATCCCCATCAAGTGGATGGCGAAGATGAAGAACGTCACGCTTTCCGGCGCATAGGTTGTCGATAGCGGGGCGTAGAACGTCCAGCCGAAGTTCGGTCCGCCACCCGGCGTGAACAATGTTGATACCAGGAGGATGAACGCCGCTGGCAGCAGCCAGAAGCTGAAGTTGTTCATCCGTGGCAGGGCCATGTCCGGTGCGCCGATCATCAACGGGATCATCCAGTTGGCGAGGCCGACGAACGCCGGCATCACCGCACCAAAGACCATCACCAGGCCGTGCATGGTGGTCATCTGGTTGAAGAACGCCGGCTCGACGATTTGCAGACCTGGCTGGAACAGCTCGGCGCGAATCACCATCGCGAACGAGCCCCCCAGCAGGAACATGGAGAACGCGAACCACAGGTACAGCGTGCCGATGTCCTTGTGGTTGGTGGTCAGCACCCAACGCATCAGGCCTTTGGCGGGACCGTGGGCGTGGTCGGCGTGACCATGGTCATCGATGACGGCGCTCATGGCGTGTCTCCTGCAAACAGATGGGCTGGGCAAGCCGGGGCGCGTTGCCCCGACCGGTTCCTTACATGCGCAATAGACTGGGTCATTTGCTTTCCGCCTGTTTCAGCTCCAGCACTTCTTTTGGAGTGACCATGTCGCCTTTGTTGTTGCCCCAGGCGTTACGTTCGTAGGTCACGACCGCCGCGATATCGACTTCCGAGAGCTGTTTGCCGAACGCTGCCATGGCGGTGCCAGGCTTGCCGTGGAAGACAATGCTCAAGTGATCCTTGATCGGGCCGGTGGCGATTTTCGAGCCTTTGAGTGCCGGGAACATCGGCGGCAGCCCCTGACCTTCGGCCTGGTGACAAGCCACACAGGTGGTGTGGTAAACCTTGTCGCCGCGCTCTTTGAGCTCGTCGAGGGTCCATTCCTTGCTGGTCAGCTCTTTGAGTTGTGCGGCTTCAGCCTTGCGCTCACCCAGCCACTTTTCGTAATCGGCCTTTTCCTTGACCTCGACCACGATCGGCATGAAGCCATGGTCCTTGCCGCACAATTCGGCGCACTGACCACGGTAGATGCCGGGCTTGTCGACACGGGTCCAGGCTTCGTTGACGAACCCCGGAATCGCATCGCGCTTGACCGCGAAGGCCGGCACCCACCAGGAGTGGATGACGTCGGCGGAGGTGACGAGGAAGCGCACTTTGGCGCCAATCGGCAGCACCAACGGCTTGTCGACCTCAAGCAAGTAATGCTCGCCCTTGGTTTCCTTGTTGTGGATCTGGTCGGCGGGAGTCGCCAGGTTGCTGAAGAACTCAACGTCCTGGCCGAGGTATTTGTAGTGCCACTTCCACTGATACCCGGTGACCTGGATATCAATATCCGGCTCACTGGCGTCGTACATCTTGATCAGGGTAGCGGTCGCCGGAACCGCCATCGCCACCAGGATCAGGAAGGGCACGATGGTCCAGAGGATTTCGACGGTAGTGCTTTCATGAAATTTTGCGGCCACCTGCCCGGTCGAGCGGCGGTGGAGAATCATCGACCAGAACATGGCGCCGAAGACGATGATGCCGATCACTACACATATCCAGAAAATGGTCATGTGCAGGTCAAATACTGCGTGACTGATTTCAGTCGCTCCAGGCGCCATATTCACAGTCCAGGCCGCTTGTGCCTGACTGAAAATCGACCACAACAGGAGGCCCATCCAGACGTGTGGATGTCGCATCATTGCGGGTTCCCCTTATCGTTCTTGTTATCCCGCCGGCTTTCACCTGCGGCAAGGGAGCGGCTTTTCAGACTACGAACTTGATTGCCGGGCCTTGCTGCGTGTGCAGTCGGGCGTCATCAGCTAACTCCATTCCAACCCGAGTATAGACAGCGACTGCGACCCCGCAATGAGATGGCGTAAATGAACTGAAACAGACGGGACTTGCGCTCAAGGGCACGATTGGAGAAGGATGCAGACGAATGGTGGCAAATGGATATAACGCTGATGTCTTAAGGATGAAATAATTATGACAAATGCGTCTTAGGATTTTTCCTGCGGCAGCTAAGTTATGTCTTCCCTATTTCTTTGTCTTTGTTTCCTGGAGTTTTCATGAACACCGCCGCATTGCGCGAGCAGATCCAAAAAGCCCAAAAACATGAAGCTGAAACCGGCCTGCTGACTCGTCAGCTGGAAAGCAAGCTGCCTCATTTACACCCGGCTATCCAACTGCCGGAGAATGACGCCAACGGCGTACTGACGCGTTTTGTCGCGACCTACATCGACGAGGTTCCTGATCTGCTGGATGCGGCCAACGAAGTGGCCAAGGAAGCAGGTATCGAATCACAGATCAAACCGGTGCTGAAAATCGCCGAGCAATACTTCCTCCAACCGCCGGCGATCATGGCCGGGCACGTCGGGCTCGACAGCCTGCTGGATGAGGCCTACCTGGCGCATCGGTTTGTTGAAGAGGTCAATGACCTGTACATAAAACATCTGGGCCAGCCATTGATCCCATTGGACATGACTGTTGCCAACCTGATTGCTCATCAATTGATTGGCGAGACGTTTGCCAACCAGCTGGATGAGGTGGTGCATCACGCCCTGGACGAGATGCTTGATGATCAAAGCTTCGCGCTGGAATCTGTGGAAGCCTACCGCGAGAAACTCAGCAGCCCGGACACCGGCGCCGCGTGGAAGCGCTGGCCGTGCATGTCACGCCGCTTAGGCGTGGGTCTGGAACTGGATCAACCAGCGGCCTGATCCATTGCATGATGCATTTCCACTGTGGGAGCGAGCAGGCCCGCTCCCACAGTGTTATCTACATGGCTGAGCCTACGCCGGACGTCGTCCGCAACCGCCCCTCCAATCGGCGCTTCAGCCCTCGCGCTTCAATCAGCAGCTTCGAACCTTTGGCCGCATTGGCCCGTCCCCATTCCTCAAGCAATTCAAGGCACGAGTGATCGATGTAACTCAGGTTGTTGAGCGGCACGTGCACCGTCGCGCCCGGTGGAATGGTCCCCAGCACCTGGGTCAGCGCCGGTACCTTTAAAAAGGTCGCTGCCCCCGTCAGCCGCAGCTCCATTTCACCTTCCTGGGGCAAGTCCACGAGGCTGATTTTCAGGCGTGACGCTTTCCACGCCAGCTTGGCCAGCGTCAGGCCAAAACCGATCAGCACGCCAGTCAGCAGGTCGGTAAAGATGATCGCCAGCGCGGTGGCGGCATAGGTGAACATCGGCATCCGGCCATATCTACCCAAGCCGCGAAAGGCCTTGAGGTCGACCAGTTTGAAGCCGGTATAAACCAGAACACCCGCCAGACTCGCCACCGGGATGCTTTGCAGCACGCTCGATAACAGCAACACGAAAGCCAGCAACCACAGGCCATGAAAAATCGCCGACATCCGGGTGGTAGCACCCGCCTGAACGTTGGCAGAACTACGCACGATTACGCCGGTCATTGGCAGCGCGCCGAGCAGCCCGCATAGCATGTTGCCCACGCCTTGAGCCGACAATTCGCGATCAAAATCGGAGCGCTGACCACTGTGCATGCGGTCCACCGCTGCGGCGGAGAGCAGGGTTTCGGCGCTGGCGATAAACGCCACGGCAAACGCGGCAATCAACAGCGTCGGATCTGCCAGGTTGAGCAGGTCCGCAGGTTTCAGCCAGTCGATGGCTTCTGCCAGATTGGCTGGGACTTCCACTCGCTTCACTTGCAGGGCGAGCATCAGGCTGGCGATTGTCGCCAGTCCTACACCAAGCAAGGCGCCCGGAATGAAGCGCAGGGAATGCGGACGGAATTTTTCCCACAGCCACATCACTGCAATCGTCGACAGCCCGAGCAAGCCAGCCTGCCAGCCGAAGGACGGTAAAGCTTGCGCGACGGCGGCGGGGAATGCTGCAAGGTTATCCAGGCCAGAGGGTTTGGGCACGGCGTCGAGCATGACATGCACCTGGGACAGCACGATCAGTACACCGATCCCGGCGAGCATGCCGTACACCACAGCCGGCGCTGTCACCCGGAACCAGCAACCGAGTTTCAAGCGCCCGGCGACCAGTTGCAGAAAACCTGCCAGCAGCAGGATCGGCCCGAGCATGGCGATGCCATGCTGGCGCACCAGTTCGAACACCAGAACAGCCAGCCCCGCCGCCGGCCCACTGACCTGGAGAGGTGAGCCGGCCAGCCAGCCAACCACCAGGCCACCGATGATTCCGGTAATCAAACCTTTGGCGGGTGGTAGTCCAGAAGCGATGGCGATGCCCATGCACAGAGGCAGAGCGACCAGAAAGACGACCACTGAAGCGAGGAGCTCCCGTGGCAGAACAGCTTTGAGTTGCGCAGCACGCATGGTGATTCTCCCGATATTTTCTTCAGGCATGGCAAAGCCAGGCTGCAGGATCTGCAGCCTCGGCTATGTCACTTAGGAGGAGTTAGAAGCGTGCTTTGGGCGTCGCCACCGGAATCGGGTGCGTGCCATCCAGCGGCAGGAAACATCCCTGGTCCGCGTCGTAAGCTTTGATTGCGCTGGTTTCGATGTCGTACACCCAACCATGGATGAACAGGTGACCGTTTGCCATACGCGAAGCCACGGACGGATGGGTTCGCAAGTGCTGCAATTGGGCGATCACATTCTCTTCGGTGAGGATGTGCATCGTCTCGTTTTCGTCGGCGCAGTTGCAGTTGTCATGCACCATGGTTTTCGCGACTTCGGCGTGCCGCAGCCAGGCTTTGACCGTGGGCATTTTTTCCAGGCTATCGGGATTGAGCACTGCGCGCATTGCGCCGCAATCGGAGTGGCCGCAGATGATGATGTGCTGCACACCCAGCGCCAGCACTGCGTACTCGATGGCGGTGGAAACGCCACCGTTCATCTGACCGTAAGGCGGTACGACATTGCCGACGTTGCGGGTAACGAACAGATCGCCAGGCGAACTGTGGGTGATCAGCTCCGGGACGATGCGCGAGTCGGCGCAGGTGATAAACATTGCCCGAGGCTGTTGGGCCGTTGCGAGTTTCTTGAAGAGTTCTTCCTGTTGCGGAAAGATCTCATGATGAAAATGCAAAAAGCCGTCAACGATATGACGCAGCGCTGCATCGGCGCTTTCCACATCAGCGGGTGGTGTGGAAGCCGACGCAGCCAACGGCTGTTTATCCTTGTCACTCATGAATTGATCCTCATTGGCGGAGTCAGGGAAGTTTCCCGTTTTGTCCGGTGTGAAGCCAGTGGCTGTCTAAAAAACATCCAGGTCAGAAATCGCGACCCGTCAGTCACTCGATGAACAAGGTAGCCCGCGAAACTTAACTCAAACTGAATCAACCGCTCTAGAACGTGTGTTCCAGGTCACAAAAAACGTGACTGGCGTAATGGCAAGATGCTTTTGCTCTTACTCAACCATAGGCTAATTGTCTCTAAATCAACGACATCTGGCGACCCGGCGGACAGAAGGCGTCGCAGTCCAGATTAAAACCTTCCCGACGATTAAGCCCCAGGCGTTTTATCGTTTTAGCGAACCGCTGCGCAAGCAGGTCGGCGAACGGGCCCTCGCCGCGCATTCGAGAACCGAACCTGCTGTCGTAAAGCTCACCGCCACGGCTTTGGCGAATCAGACTCAACACATGCGCAGCGCGTTGAGGGTAATGCGCGGCCAGCCATTCCTCAAATAGAGGCGCCACTTCCAACGGTAGGCGCAACATCATGTAGGCAGCGCTCTGCGCACCAGCGGCTTGCGCCTCGGTCAGCAAACTTTCGAGCTCACTGTCATTGATCATCGGAATCATCGGTGAGCACAGCACGCCTACCGGAATTCCAGCTTCTCGCATGACACGGATCGCCCGCAATCGGGCTTTCGGAGCCGCGGCGCGGGGTTCAAGAATGCGCTTGAGCTCGTCGTCCAGAGTGGTGAGGCTGATCATCACAGCCACCAGTCGCTGTTCGGCGAGTTCGGCCAACAGATCCAGGTCCCGAAGAATCAGCGAACCTTTGGTGATGATGGTCACCGGGTGACGGTAACGCAGCAGCACTTCGAGGGTTTGCCGGGTGATCTTGTGTTCCCGCTCGATCGGCTGATAGGGATCGGTGTTAGAGCCGAGGTTGATGGGCGCGCACTGGTAACCGCGTTTGGACAGCTGCTCCTCGAGGACATCGGCGGCATTGGTCTTGGCGATCAATTTTGTTTCGAAATCCAGCCCGGGCGACATGTCCCAATACGCGTGACTGGGTCGTGCATAGCAGTAGATGCAGCCATGCTCGCAGCCGCGATAGGGGTTGATCGAGCGATCAAACGGCAGGTCGGGTGAGTTATTGCGGGTAATGATGGTTTTCGCCGTTTCGATGCGAACTTCGGTGCCTTGGGTGACGGGAGCTTCCTGATACCAACCGTCATCTTCCGCCACCGAACGATTCGGCGCGAAGCGGTTGTGCGGGTTGGTGGCGGTGCCGCGACCGCGCGGAGGTAGAAGGCTGGTCATCGAAAACTCCTTAAGCTGTACGTGCATACAGTATCGATCCTTGGAGGAATCGACCAGTGCCATTCGGCGATTTCGGGCGGGTCATCATGAGAAACATATGCCGGCTGGCACGTTCATCGGCGCTGTCAGTATTCTTTGCGGCGCATGAGTTCGTAGTTTTTTCACTATTAAAAGGAATTAATAAATGTCTTTTTACAATCAACGTGGTGTCTTTCTTCAGTTGTTAGGTTCTTCTCCCTCCAGCGCTAAAGAAGTCCGGGTTTCCATGCAATTTGCGTTAAAAGAAGAAGGCTATGATCCCGTCAATCGAGTGCCCACCTACTCTCTATTGGATTCCACAAGGCGTGAAGCCGTATCGAATGACGGCGGGCTGACTTTCACCATGCTCGATGCTCAGGTCGATATAGACGGCGTCGGTCAAATTGATGCGCAGGACAAAGCGGTTTTGGTGCTGTTGGCGAAAGCGTATTCGAAAATTATTAATCCTTGATTGTTATTGAACCGTTGCGTTCAACAGCCATTGAGTTGAAGTGTTTTGTTATTAATCACTATTAAGCGGCACCTGAGTTCAGGTGCCGTTTTTTATTCACGATTCTTTGACAACGGTCTCACAGGGCTTTGACCGCTCGGGGTTGAAACTGCAGGCCATCCATTCACTCCTCTCCAGACGGTTGTTCAAGCATGCCTCTCCTGCGTCTTTCATTTGCGACGTTGCTGCTGTCGCTGGCTGCATTTTTCAACCTTTCGTTCGCTGATGCTGAAGACACTGCACTGCCTCGTCCGGCGGAATGGGCTCAGTCGATTGAGGTTCAATACAACCTCTACCAAATGTCCCCGACGCTGTACCGTAGTGCACTGCCTGATCAAGGCGCGGTGCCTTTGCTCAAAAAGCTCAATGTCGCGACCGTGATCGACTTCCTGCCGGAATCGGATTCGAGTTGGCTGTCGTCGCCAGACATCGCACAGGTGCAACTGCCTTATCGGACTAATCATGTGGATGACGCGGATGTGTTGAAGGCACTTCGTGCCATTCAAACCGCGCAAGCCAAAGGGCCGGTGTTGATGCATTGCAAGCACGGGTCGGACCGCACCGGTTTGATGGCGGCGATGTATCGGGTCGTTGTGCAGGGCTGGAGTAAAGAAGACGCCCTGAGTGAAATGACCCAGGGCGGATTTGGTGATAGCACCCATTTCAAGGAGGGTGTGCGGTACATGATGCGGGCTGATGTCGACAAACTGCGCACGGCGCTGACCAATGGCGATTGCAGCACCAGCCCCTTCGCAGCTTGCTCGATGAAGAGCTGGTTCAAGTCCGCAAACGTGGAGAGCGGGTACTGATGCTCGCTGGATCTAACGTTGCCGGGAATAGATCGGCGGCAACCGGGCGTCCGAGAAAGGCTTCCAGAACGTCCAGCAGCGCAAGAGAATCGCCCGGTGCAAACACCATCTCACGAAAATTCTTGCCTGTCCGGGTGTTGAACACCCAATCTTTTTCGAACCGTTTAAACGTTTCGGTGGCAAGTACGCCCGACCATTTATAGGCGTAAACCGAAACCTCATACCCGGTTACCAGATAATCGAAGCTATTAGGGAAGCGGCTCCATTGCGGAAGATTCAGGTGGGGGAAGTCTCGCAATACATCGTCAAAAACCTGCTGAACATCACGTGGTTCGCCCTTCCCAAGATGCAGTTCCAGATCGAACATTGCGCTCATCAACAGTTGCGCGGTCGCCCCGCTGTCATAGGCCTTGAGCGAAGCAATGGCGTTATCGACCTGCGTCTCGGACAAGCGTTCGCCGGTCTGATAGTGAGCCGCCAGCCACAACAGGAACTCCCGAGACAATCCGAAGAGTTCAAACACCTGCCCGGCAAACTCCGCCGTGTCTCGGCCCAACTGCGAAATACCAGACAACGTGTAATGGGGTGAGCGAGTCAATACATGTTGCAAACAGTGACCCAATTCATGGAGCAGCACACGCAAGTCTTTATGCGTGAGCAAGTACGGTTGACCCGCGGCGCCTCGTGAGAAATTGGCATGAAGCACGGCAATCGGCAGTGGCACGCGCCCTTCGGCGTTTCTACGACGGTTACGAAGTGTGGACGTCCCGGCGAAGTCTGGTGCTTCCTTGCGCTGGTAGGGGTCGACGTAGATGTGACCGATGACCCGGCCGTGTTCACTGATCTCAAACAGCCGAACACTGTCGTCCCATCGCTCGAACATCGTAAGTTCAGTCATCCGAATGCCGAACATGCGTTCGCAAAACTCACAGAGTTTGCGCAGTGTTGCATCCAAAGGGAAAAACTTGCGCAGGCCTTTTAGTGCAAAGCCTTTGTGGGTTTCGCGCAGCTTTGTGACAAGAAACCCGTGATCCCAGGGCTCTACGCTTGAGAACCCTTGGGTAAGTGCGAAGTCCTTGATGGCCTGAGTTTCCTGCTCGAAAGCGGGTGTCGCCAGCGCAGTCTGCTGACGCAGGAACTGTTTGACCTGCTCAGGCGACTCAACCATCCGGTTGATCAATTTCAATTGTGCGTAGTTTTCGAATCCAAGCAGTCGTGCTTTGCGTTGGCGCATGGCCACCAGCATTTGCAGCAGTGGTGCATTGTCGAATTGGTCTGCGTGGGGGCCTTGATCGGAGGCGCGTGTGGTGTACGCGCAATAGTATTCCTCACGCAGTGCCCGATCTTCGGCGTAGGTCATGACCTGAGCGTAAGTGGCCTCATCCAGCAGCAATCGCCAGCCATCGTGACCCGCTTGTTGCGCGTTAAGTGCCAGGCGATCCAGGACGTCCTGCGATAATCCCTCGAGGTGTTTGACGTCATCAATGCGTTTGCTCCAGCTGGCACTCGCCCATTTCAGTTGACTCAAAAACAAGCCCTCGAGTGCGCCTATATCGAGATTTAGTTTGGCCAGCTCCTGTTGTTGCGGATCGGTCAACTCGACGCCAGCACGGCGGAATGTCCGGAGAATCTTGTTCAAGACTGTTTTACGGTCCGAATCAAACAACTCAGCTACGGGACTTCGCGCCAGCGTCTGATAGGTACGAAACAACGCGGCATTACTCATTTTTTCGATTTTGTATTGTGTGCTGATGTCTTCACAGACGGCCGCTGCCTGGCGCCAGGCATTGCCGGGGTGTGTCACTGTGTCGAGCGTCTGTATGACGCCCATGGCTTCATCCAGACGCGCATCGGTTTCGTCGACGGCGAGTACCAGGTCGTCCCAGTTCGGGTAGGTGGATTGCGAATCGATGAGGGTCGAGATCGCCAGACGATTGTCGGCGACGATTTTCTCGATGGCGGGGACCAGGTGCTCGACCCGGATGTTCTGCCACGGAGGCAGGTCCCAGTTTTGTAGAAGCGGATTGGTATTGGGCATGACGTCTTCCTTGATTAGCGGCTGTTCAAGCAGCCTAAAAAGGAAGTACGCGGAGCAGGTGTTAGATAGTTACTACCTTCCACACCGATCAGATGTGGAAGGTGGCGACGTTTCGATATTATTCGTCAGTCTTTTTTTTTCAGCTTCGGGTTCGGGAAAAACTGCACCGCCTGAACCTTGGCGTCCGGCGCTTTCAATGCCGAGGTATTCACCCGCGTACCCAATTCCTTGGGTACAGACAGGCCTTGTTCATTAAGCGTATCGGCATAGCCGCAGGCCACGCACTCACGATGCGGAACATCGTCTTCGCTCCACATCATCAGCTTGTCCGGCTCGCTGCAGGCCGGGCAGACCGCCCCGGCGATAAAGCGTCTTTTGGTGATCACAGGCCCCTCACTCATGCTGCCGCGTCCTCACTCAGGCCGCTGTGGCGCAAGAGTGCGTCAATCGATGGCGCACGGCCACGGAAGTCGACGAACAGCACCATCGGTTCCTGCGAACCACCCCGTGCCAGGATCGCTTCGCGGAACGCGCGACCGGTTGCTTCGTTGAGCACGCCGTCTTCTTCGAATTTAGAAAAGGCATCGGCCGACAGCACTTCCGCCCACTTGTAGCTGTAGTAACCCGCCGCGTAACCGCCGGCGAAGATGTGCGCAAAGCTGTTGGGGAAACGGTTGTAGGCCGGGGGGCGCATGACCGACACTTCATCGCGCACGCCCTCAAGCACCTGCAGCACGCTGCGGCCGTCACCGTGGGTGGCGTGCAGTTCGAAGTCAAACAGCGAAAACTCCAGTTGGCGAACCATCATCAGGCCGGACTGAAAGTTTTTAGCGGCGAGCATTTTTTCCAGGAGGTCCTGAGGCAGCGGTTCACCAGTCTCGTAGTGACCGGAGATCAGCGCCAGACCTTCAGGCTCCCAGCACCAGTTCTCCATGAACTGGCTTGGCAGTTCGACCGCATCCCACGCGACGCCGTTGATGCCGGATACACCCGCATGTTCGACGCGAGTGAGCAGGTGGTGCAGGCCGTGGCCGAATTCGTGGAACAGCGTGGTCACTTCATCATGGGTCAGCAGGGCAGGTTTGCCGCTGTCCGCCGGGGTGAAGTTGCACACCAGATTGGCCACCGGGCTTTGCAACACGCCTTCAGCCGTACGACGGCGGTCGCGAGCGCCATCCATCCAGGCGCCACCACGCTTGTTGGCGCGAGCGTAAAGGTCGAAGAAGAAGCGGCCGACGTGCTGACCGTTTTCCTTGATTTCGAACAATCGGACATCCGGGTGCCAGGTGTCGAAACCCTTCTGCTCTGCGATCTCGATGCCGTACAGGCGCTGTACGATGGCGAACAAGCCACTCAGCACTTTGTCGATCGGGAAGTAAGCACGCAATGCTTCTTGAGCGACGCTGTACCGTTGTTCACGCAGCTTTTCACCGAAGAAACCGCTGTCCCAGCTTTGCAGGTCCGGGCAGCCTTGCTCGGCGGCGTACGCTTTGAGCTGCTCCAGATCCTGAGCAGCGAAGGGTTTGCTGCGTTTGGCCAGGTCGCGCAGGAAGCTGATGACCTGATCGCTGGATTCGGCCATTTTGGTGGCCAGGCTCAGTTCCGAGAAGCTGGCGAATCCCAGGAGCTTTGCCAACTCCTGACGCAGGTCGAGAATTTCTTCCATGACCGGGCCGTTGTCGTTCTGACCGGCATTTGGGCCTTGGTCCGACGCACGGGTGCAGTAGGCGGCGTAGACTTCCTCGCGCAAAGCACGGTCGTGCGCATAGGTCATCACGGCGAAGTAGCTTGGGAATTCCAGAGTGATCAACCAGCCGTCCAACTCTTTGGCGTGAGCGGCTGCCGCCATTTGCGCCTTCGCTGAATCGGTCAGGCCGGCGAGGGTGGCTTCGTCAGTGACGTGTTTGGTCCAGGCTTGAGTCGCGTCGAGCAGTTGGTTGGAGAAACGGCTGCCCAACTCCGACAATTTGCTTTGCACTTCGGCGTAGCGCTTTTGCTCGGCCTCTGGCAAATCGATACCCGACAGACGGAAGTCACGCAGCGAGTGTTCAAGAATGGTTTTTTGCGCAACGTCGAAGCCGGCCGCTTCCGGGCTGTTGGCCAACGCTTCGAAGGCCTGGAACAACTCGCGATTCTGGCCCATTTCCGTAGAGTAGGCGCTCAAGGCTGGCAGGCAGGACTCATAGGCTTCGCGCAGTTCGGCGCTGTTGCACACCGCATTCAGGTGGCTGACCGGGCTCCAGGCTGCGCCGAGCCGATCATTCAACTCGTCCATCGCCAGCACCAGGCCAGCCCAGGTCGGTTGTTTGCCTTGGGTTTTGAGTATCTCGATAATGGCGGCACGGTTGTCAGCCAGGATCTGTTCAATGGCCGGTTGCACGTGTTCGGCACGGATCGCGGAGAACGGCGGCAGGTCGTAGGACTGCAAAAGAGGGTTGTTCACGCTCACGGTTGACACCTTGGCTGGAAGAAACATGCCCCCATCTTAATTACAATCGACGCCGACCGCAGCTATCAGCAAAAGAGAGAGAGCCTATCGTGACCCTTCGCAAGTATCAGAACCACATGCCACTGCTGGGTAACGGCGCTTTTGTCGACCGCTCGGCAGTGGTCATCGGCGACGTCGAAATCGGCGAAGACAGCTCTGTTTGGCCGTTGACGGTAATTCGCGGTGACATGCACCGCATCCGTATCGGCCAGCGCACCAGCGTTCAGGATGGCTGTGTCCTGCACATCACCCATGCGGGCCCGTTCAACCCGGACGGTTTTCCACTGCTGATTGGCGACGATGTGACCATCGCGCACAAAGTCATGCTGCACGGTTGCAGTGTGGGCAGCCGGGTTTTGATTGGCATGGGCAGCATAGTCATGGACGGCGCGGTAGTTGAGGACGACGTCATTATTGGAGCCGGCAGCCTGGTACCGCCGGGCAAACGGCTGGACAGTGGCTTTCTGTATGTGGGCAGCCCGGTGAAACAGGTCCGCCCGCTTACTGACAAAGAGCGCGCCTTTTTCACCTACAGTGCGGCGAATTACGTGAAGCTGAAGGATTTGCATCTGGCGGAAGGCTACGACCAGCTCTGAAACACCCTTTCACAACGTCTTTCGCAATTGCTCAGGAATTTTCATGCATTACCAAACTGTTCTGTTCGACCTCGATGGCACTCTGACCGACCCGCGGGAAGGCATTACCCGCTCGATCCAGTTCGCCCTCAGCAAGCTGGGCATTGATGAGCCTGACCTGGCCAAACTCGAACACTTCATCGGTCCACCGCTGTTGCAGGCGTTCATGCAGTTTTATGAATTCGACGAGCCTAAAGCCTGGGAAGCGGTGAATTTCTATCGCGAACGTTTCAAGGTCACCGGCCTGTATGAAAACCGCGTGTTCGATGGCGTCACGCCGTTGTTGGAAACCCTCGGTGGGCAAGGACGACAGCTGTACATCGCGACCTCGAAGCCTTGGATCTTCGCCCGGGAAATCGCCCGGCACTTTGATTTCGCCAAACACTTCAAGGTGATCTACGGCAGCGAACTGGACGGTACCCGGACCAACAAGGTCGAGCTGATTGCTCACCTGATGGCCGAAGAGGGGCTGGATCCGGCCACCACCCTGATGATCGGTGACCGCAAGCACGACCTGATCGGCGCACGAAGTAATGGCCTCGATGCCGCGGCGGTGGGGTACGGTTTTGGGAGCCGGGAAGAGTTGAGCGCCGAAGCACCGGCTTATCACTTCGACACGCTGGATGAGTTGCATCAGGCGTTTTTGCGGGGCTGATCAGTACGCCATCGCGGGCAAGCCTTGCTCCCACAGGTTTCGACGCAATACAAATTGATCCGCCCCCTGTGGGAGCAAGGCTTGCCCGCGATGAGGTCGGCGAGTGTTTACACAATTCAGATCAAAGCCAGGTCGCATCCCACAGCGGATAATCTCCAACTTTTCCGGCTAGGCCCGCACGAACGGGATTAGCGACGATGTATCGAGCAACCGCCTGCAAATCCTCTTCTTTACGAATTGCCCGATCATGAAATCCCGGCTGCCAAAGCGGACCTTCCCTGCGAAGCTTCCGATTGAGTGCAACCGTTGTCCGTGATTTTGTGCGCCCCATCAGTTTCGACAAACTGATGTCTTGTAATCGATAAGCCAATGGAAGTGATCAGGCATGACGACAAAGGCTAATGTACTGGCAAGTTGCTCTTGTTGAGCCTTCCTGAATGCATCGACGACGATTCTGCCTGCGCTAAAACTGGAGCAAACAGGGTGTCTATTCACAATAACGGCGGTTAAAAGATAAATTTGTCCGGATTCCGAATGTCGGCCAATACGCAGTTGATGGGAATAATGTTTAGTAGCCATGGTGATCCTCCTTGATCTGGTCCTTTTCAGCCTAGATCAGGGAGGCGGATTCCGATGGGCAACAACTAATCTGAATATTTCCTGAGTACGCCATCGCGGGCAAGCCTTGCTCCCACAGTTCGCGCAAACGCTTTGGTCCGCTTTTGTGGGAGCAAGGCTTGCCCGCGATGGCGTTTCCCCTGGCACCCACTTTTATGATTCGGCTAACGCTTTCAGCGCCGCCTTGCGTTCATCAGCCGGCAGCGCGCCAAGCTTTTCCACGGACGCGTAGAACTTTGTCCAATCCCCATTCATCTGTTTAAACAACGCCGCAAAAGCCGGGACCCATTGGTCATACAACCCGAATGGCAACAACCGGGCGTTGTTCATCGGCGCGTTGATCCAGGCGTCGTAGCGTTTGTCCCCGGCCCATTGGTCGTCGCGCATCTTCCGGTAATCATTGCGCAACCGTTCGAACTCGGCTGCTTTGCGCTGACGCATCTGGTCTGCAGGGAGCGGCAGGGCGTATAGCCGCTCAAGCCGCGTGCGGGTATCCAGAACCAGTTGAATGAACTGATCCCGCCGTTGGATCTCTGCCGTGTTGTCTGGCGCCAAGCCTCGGGTTGCGCGCCATTGGCGGGTGCCTTCCTGTTCCACGAAGGTGGCGAAAGACTCGTTGAACTCGGTGTCGTCCTTCACATAAAAGCGTTGATGCGCGAGCTCGTGGAAGATCAGTGTTGCCAACCGCTCGTCGCCCCAGTTCATCATCGAACTGATTATCGGATCGTTGAACCAGCCAAGCGTCGAATAAGCCTCGACGCCGCCGATCGACACGTCCATACCTTGCAGTCGTTGTAACGCGGCCTCGCCACGCGCGCCGCTCTGACTGTAATAACCGCGATAGGCCACGCAGCCGGCGATGGGGAAACAATGGTTTTGCGGCGACAGGGAGAATTCGGGTGTGGCGAAGACGTTCCAGACTACGAACGGCCGACCGATATCCGCGTATAGACGGTAGCTCTGGTTATCGGGAAGGTGCAGTTGCTGGCTGGCAAATGTTCGTGCGGCTTGTGATTGAACCAGGCGGGCACGCAAATTCGCGTCCCTGCGAGGATCGGAAATCACCTCGGCAACCGGCTCACGTGCCCGCAGCAGTTGAAGCTGACCATTGGCCAATTGGCTGTAGTAGCTGACGCTGGTGCAACCGCTCAGAAACAAAAGCAGCACGCCCGGAAACAAAACGCGCAAAACGCGATCAAGTAACCCAAGGCTCAAAGACGGCCTGATCAAAATAAAATTATCCCTGGAAAGTCTGCCCGCAAGACTATCCCGCCTCACTGGAGCTCCGCTATGCGCAAATTGATGCTGACGGGAGGCCTGTTGATGCTGACAGGTTGTGCTGGTTTCGGAATACCTCAACAAGACCCTTCGCAAGCCTGGATCGACCTCGATCCACAGCAAGAAGACACCGCGCTGCAAGCGCTGGAAGTCGATGACAAGGCATCCTCCGACAAGCGTTACTTCGAGGTGCAGCCAGGCAGTCACGAGCTGACAGTGCGCTACCAATTCCCGGTTCAGCCCACCAACATCGGCCCGGACGCGCAGCCTTTGTGGCGTGACTGCCAGCTGAACGTGAAATTCAACGACTTCAACGCTGGTGAGAAGTATCAGCTGCAAGCAGGGAATATCGGCTTCCGACCCTGGGCGAAGCTCTATGATCAACAGCGAAAAGTGATTGGCCAGGGCAAACCGGCGGGCTGTCAGCGCACCTGATCGGCGCTATGCTGAAGGTCTGATTCTTGGGACATTCATCATGCGCAGGTTGATGCTATTGCTCGCTGCAAGCCTGGTTGCCGGTTGCCAGAGCCCCATGCCGGCCGTTAATCCGCAGATGGCCTGGGTCGACTTTGCAACGCCCAGCCCTGGCGGCAAGTTGCTCATGGCCGAACGCCTGGACAACCAGCGACTGCGAGACGGGCGTTATTTTCAGGTCGCTCCCGGCAGCCACGAGCTGTTAGTGCGCTTTGATTTCGAAGTGTTTGGCGGGGGCGGAAGCTTGATGACCGGACCGGTCGAGCGGTTGTGCTATCTGACCATCAACTACGACCATTTCGAGGCGGGCCAGCGCTATTTGCTTGAAGCCCGAAATCTGGCCTTCACCCCCAGCGCGAGGCTCTACAACGCCAAGCGTGAGATCGTTGCCGAAGACCGGCAGGTCAACTGCGTGATGTAAGCGGGATCAAATGCCGTTTTTTTGATAAACAATCGCTTTGGTGCCGTTCTCGCATGTACCCACAACCATGGCTACATCATGCTTGTCAGCCTCTTCTTTGGACACGATTTCCAACGTATAGGAAGGCACGGCATTCGCCTGGATCTTGACCTCAATTTCTTTCTTGAGTTCTTCGCAGTCTTTGGGTGCTGCCAATGCCGAAGTGGCCAGTGCACCGCAGATAATCGCCAAAGCAAAACGTTTCATGGTTGAAGCTCCTTTTCAGGCAACGCGCACGTCATGCGCTAAAGCTGCTGTCATTTATTCGACCACATTTTCACTGGCCGAGTTTTGTTTCAAGGCAAAAAAGATCGCAGCCTGTGGCAGTTTCTACAGGAAATTTCGTTTCGTGTAGGAGCTGCCACAAGCCGCGATCTTTTTTGCGATAACGCGATTTAGCCGACCAGCGTAGCATCCAGGCTGATCTTCGCATTCAACACCTTGGAAACAGGGCAGCCTTCTTTGGCCTTGTTACTCAATTCCTCGAACTGCGCCTGGGTCGCACCGGGGATTTTCGCCTTGAGGATCAGTTTCACCGCCGTAATCGCGAAACCGCCTTCAACCTGATCCAGCGTCACTTCGGCGTTGGTATCGATGCTGTCAGCCTTCAGGCCCGCATCGCCGAGAATCATCGAAAATGCCATGGAAAAACAGCCCGCATGAGCGGCGCCGATCAGTTCTTCCGGATTCGTCCCTTTACCGCCCTCGAAACGCGCTTTGAAGCCATAAGGCGCTTCTCTGAGCACACCGGTCTCCGTGGAAATCGAGCCGATGCCGGTTTTCAGGTCACCTTCCCAATGCGCCGATGCTTTCTTAGTGATAGCCATGTCTGCCTCCTCAAGATCCGGCGCGAAACGTCGCGCCTTCGTGGTTTTCGGTTGCTAGGGTTCTGAGGATAGACCGGGGCGAGAAGTTCACCAGATCTGATATGTCCTACTAATTTCGTAGGAAATTTCTTCTTGGCTATTGAAACTCGGGTATATGCCCTCATTGCATGAAACACGCTTATAGATTCGGCAGGTTTTCGTTCACGAGAACAAACCTGCACCCAATTGGAGAAGCAGGTTTATGAAACGACTGTCCGACATCAAATTTTCGACCCTGGATCTGGTACCCGTTCGGGAAAATGGCAGTGCGGCACAGTCGCTGCGCAATTCTCTGGACCTGGCACAACACGTCGAGAAGTTCGGCTACAACCGCTTCTGGGTGGCTGAACACCACAATATGGACGGTATCGCCAGCTCGGCGACGTCGGTACTTCTGGGTTACCTGGCCGGCGGTACGTCGACTATTCGCGTTGGCTCAGGTGGCGTGATGCTGCCTAACCACGCGCCGTTGGTGATTGCCGAGCAATTCGGGACGCTCGAAAGCCTGTATCCGGGTCGTATCGACCTGGGCTTGGGACGCGCGCCTGGTTCTGACCAGATGACTGCCCGTGCCCTGCGTCGTGAGCGGTCGGGCAGTGCTGACGAGTTTCCGGAAGATGTGGCGGAACTGATGCGTTACCTCGGCCCGCGTACGCCGGATCAGCGAATCATCGCAATGCCTGGCACGGGCACCAATGTTCCCGTCTGGTTGCTGGGGTCGAGCCTGTTCAGTGCGCAACTGGCCGGTGAGCGTGGGTTGCCTTACGCGTTCGCCTCGCATTTCGCACCGCGCTTCATGCATGAGGCGATTCGCGTCTACCGCAATCACTTCAAGCCTTCAGCGGTGCTGGATAAGCCTTACGTCATGCTGGGCGTACCGCTGGTGGCCGCCGACACCGATGAGAAAGCCGATTACCTGGCGACGTCGGTTTATCAGCGGATTCTTGCGTTGATGCGTGGCCAGAGCCTGGTGCAACGTCCGCCGGTCAAAACCATGGATGGCCTGTGGTTGCCGCATGAGAAAGAAGCGGTCGGCGACTTCCTTGGCTTGGCCATGGTGGGCAGCCCGCAGAAAATCCGCGCCAAGCTGGAAGTGCTCGTTGAGCAGACCCAGGCAGACGAGTTGATATTCACCTGTGACCTATATGAACACGCCGATCGTGTGCACTCCTATGAGCTGCTGGCGCAGGTCATGAAAGGCTGAAGCCTGGAAAACGCTGATAAAAAAGCCGACGTCATTGCGTCGGCTTTTTCATTTGTTAGGGATTTATCGTTTGTAGACAATTACCTTGCTGCCCTTTTCACAGGTGCCAACGACTTTCCCGTCGGCAGCAGCGCCTTTATCAACGATCTCAAGCGAATAACCCGCTACGCCCTTGGCGTCGAGTTTCGCAGCGATTTCGGATTTCAATTCTTCGCATGACTTGCCATCAGCAAACGCTGCGCCGGCAAGGCTCAACAAACCTACCGCTAAAATAAACTTCTTCATTGGTCGCACTCCCTGGTCGGATCAATAGGGGCATCCAGCTTTCGCCGGATGCACTCATGTAGCGCTTTGCCATTCCCTATGGCATGCGGCCAGCGCGCAAGTTCAGAAGACTAGCTCAAACTCAGCTGCTGGCAATCCGGAAACCGACTTTGAGTGTTACCTGAAAATGCGCGGCCTTGCCGTCCTTGATGTGGCCGCGGGTTTCGGTCACTTCGAACCATTCCAGATGCTTGATGGATTTGCTGGCTTCGGCGAGCGCGTTGTTGATGGCGTCTTCGATGCTGCTGGCGGACGAGCCGACCAGCTCGATTTTCTTGTACGTGTGATGGTCAGTCATAGCGTTCTCCTTGGGGTATGAAATACAGACTAGCAGTGATTTTTGGTCTTACTTCTGTCGCCTGATCCGACATGGAAGTTCAGATTTACTGCACTTTCTCGAACGGGTGCAGTCCCAACCAACACACGCCACTCATCACCAATGCAGGAGAGCCACCATGGCCAACACCTCTTTACGTAAAGCCTCATTGCAAAGCATGGAAGCCGAGATCGAGAGTCTGCTGAAGTCTTTGGAAAGCCTGAAGGACGACGCCTCGGACGAGTCGCGCAAAACCCTCAAAGTCTTGAAAAGCAACGCTGAAAACGCGCTGAAACATTCGCGTCACCTGCTCAGCGATGCGTACGAAGAAGTCAAAGTCAAAACCCGTGAAACCGGGATTGCTACTCGGGACTACGCTCAGGAACACCCTTGGACTACAGCCGGTGTTGCCGTGGGTGCACTGGGCCTGCTGGCCGCCTACCTGCTGTGCAAACGCGGTGACTAATCCGCTTGGCGCAGCTCGTTCTTGAGCCACTGCGCCAATTGCCCTGCGCGCCCGTCCGCGGCGCGCTTGGGTAGCCACAACGCCAGTTGCGCCGAGGTTTCTTTGAAACCCCAAGGCGCAACCAGGCGACCGGCCTTCAAATCCTCGGCCACCAACGGTTCGGGCGCAATCGCCACCCCCAGTCCGGCAACCGCCGCCTCCAGCAAATAATACAAATGCTCGAAACCCTGCCCGTACTTCAATGATTTGGCATCGAGGTCACTTTGGTGTGCCCAGCTTGGCCATGCTTGCGGGCGTGACGTTGTATGCAGCAAGGGTTCGTTGAGTAAGGCGCTGGCGGGTGCGTGCTGCAACCTTTCATAACCGACAAAGCGTGGGCTGATCACCGGCCCGATTCGCTCGCTGGCCAGGGCGTAGACCTGCATGTCGGCGGGCCAGGGTGGCTCGGCAAATACCAGCAACGCATCCAGTCCCGGGCGACGTGGATCGAGATCACCTTCACCTGCGGACAAGTGCAGACGTAGATCAGGCAGATCGGCATTCAGCCGTCCCAGCCGTGGAATGAACCACCGCGCCAGCAGACTGCCCGAGCAACCCAGGACGAAAGGTGCATCCGCATGGCTCTGGGTCAGTTCTGCGCAGACGGTACGCAGGCGCTCGAAGGCTTCAGCGCTGGCATCGCGTAGACGAACGCCGGCATCTGTGAGTTTCAGGCCGCGGCCTTCCTTGATGAACAGGCTGACGCCAAGATGTTCTTCGAGCACTTTGAGCTGGCGGCTGACTGCACCGTGAGTAACGTGCAGCTGTTCCGCAGCCTGGCTGACGCTATTCAGACGGGCAGTGGCCTCGAAGGCGCGAAGTGCGTTCAGCGGGGGGAGGTCATGGCTCATTTGATCTGTGAGTTTTCCTGACAGGTTGTGGCGATCTTATCGGTTTTCAGCATAGAGCGTCAGGGGTAGAGTAAGCCTCATTGTCATCACACGAATTCAACTGGAGCGACCCATGACCCAGACCCAGACCAATCTGCGAAGCGGCCCCGATGCCAGCGGCCTGTTTGGCGCCTTCGGCGGCCGCTACGTGGCTGAAACCCTGATGCCGTTGATCCTCGACCTGGCCCGTGAATACGAATTGGCCAAGGAAGATCCGGCATTCAAAGAGGAATTGGCCTACTTCCAGCGCGATTACGTTGGACGTCCAAGCCCGCTCTATTACGCCGAGCGTCTGACCGAGTATTGCGGCGGTGCGAAGATTTATTTGAAGCGCGAAGAGCTGAACCATACCGGCGCGCACAAGATTAACAACTGCATCGGCCAGATCCTGCTGGCTCGACGCATGGGCAAGAAGCGCATTATCGCCGAGACCGGTGCCGGCATGCACGGCGTGGCAACCGCCACTGTAGCTGCGCGTTTCGGTCTGGATTGCGTGATTTACATGGGCACCACTGACATCGAGCGTCAGCAGGCCAACGTATTCCGCATGAAGTTGCTGGGCGCTGAAGTGATCCCGGTCGTCGCCGGCACCGGCACCTTGAAAGATGCCATGAACGAAGCGCTGCGCGACTGGGTAACCAACGTCGACAGTACGTTCTACCTGATCGGCACGGTTGCCGGTCCTCACCCTTACCCGGCGATGGTCCGTGATTTCCAGGCCGTCATCGGCAAGGAAACCCGTGACCAATTGCAAGCCCAGGAAGGTCGTCTGCCAGATAGCCTGGTCGCCTGCATCGGCGGTGGCTCCAACGCGATGGGCCTGTTTCACCCGTTCCTCGACGATAAAACTGTCGAAATCATCGGTGTTGAAGCAGCGGGCCACGGTATTGAAACCGGCAAGCACGCCGCCAGCCTGAACGGTGGCGTTCCAGGTGTGTTGCACGGAAATCGGACGTTCCTGTTGCAGGACGACGACGGACAGATCATCGACGCTCACTCGATTTCCGCCGGACTCGATTACCCGGGCATCGGGCCCGAACACGCCTGGTTGCATGACATCGGTCGCGTTCAGTACACCTCGGTGACTGACAACGAGGCCCTCGACGCATTCCACAAATGCTGCCGCCTGGAAGGCATTATCCCTGCGCTGGAAAGCGCTCACGCCTTGGCCGAAGTGTTCAAGCGTGCACCGAGCTTGCCGAAAGATCACCTGATGGTGGTCAACCTGTCCGGTCGCGGCGACAAAGACATGCAGACCGTGATGCACCACATGGAGCAATCCCAACAAGCGCCGTCCCAGCAGGAGAAACACTGATGAGCCGCCTGCAAACGCGTTTTGCCGAACTCAAGGAACAAAATCGTGCCGCCTTGGTGACCTTCGTGACCGCGGGTGACCCGAGCTATGACACCTCCCTGGCGATCCTCAAAGGCCTGCCAGGTGCTGGCGCCGATGTGATCGAGCTGGGCATGCCTTTTACCGATCCGATGGCTGATGGCCCGGCGATTCAGCTCGCCAACATCCGTGCGCTGGGTGCCAGGCAGAACCTCGTGAAAACCCTTCAAATGGTTCGCGAGTTCCGTGAGGGCAACACCGAGACGCCGCTGGTGCTGATGGGTTATTTCAACCCGATTCACATGTACGGAGTGCCGCGCTTCATTGCTGACGCCAAAGAGGCCGGCGTTGATGGGTTGATCGTTGTGGATCTGCCGCCAGAGCATAACGGCGAACTGTGCGATCCGGCCCAGGCCGCGGGCCTGGACTTCATCCGTCTGACCACTCCGACCACTGATGATGTGCGTCTGCCGACTGTTCTGAATGGCAGTTCCGGCTTCGTTTACTACGTGTCTGTTGCCGGTGTGACCGGTGCTGGTGCCGCTACGCTTGAGCACGTTGAGGAGGCGGTCGCTCGACTGCGTCGCCATACCGATCTGCCTATCAGCATCGGTTTTGGTATCCGTACGCCGGAGCAAGCGGCGTCGATCGCCCGTCTGGCAGATGGTGTTGTGGTGGGATCGGCGCTGATCGATCACATTGCCAATGCCACGACGCCAGACCAGGCGATTGATGGCGTATTGAGCCTTTGTGCGGCGTTGTCGGAAGGCGTGCGTAAGGCTCGCGTCAGCTGAAGGTAAAGTTCCTGATACAGAGGAATTAGCGCCTCGCAGCACACACTAATCAGCAAGACCGAGGGCTTCAGGACTACGTTCTGAAGCCCTTTTTGCTGTATGTGCAGTGAGGATGAATTGATGAAAATGCCGAAACGTCTGATAGCCAGTCTGGGTGTACTGGTTCTTGGCGCGACCCCACTGATGCATGCGAATGCTGATCAGCGCGACGATCATGACCGAGGCGGCCCACAGCAGGGTCAGTACGATAATCATGGCAACAGCCACGGCGGCGACCACCGTGGCCAGCAGGACAACCATCGCGGCGGTCCGCCGCCCCGTGATTTTGGCCCGGTGCGTCAGACCATTCACGATCACCACGAATATTTCGTACGCGGTGCCCCGCCACCTTCAGGCGTTCATCTGGAGCGTGGTCGGCCCCTGCCTCACGGCTATTACGGAGAACGGCTGGATAATCGGGCTTTGAGTCGGCTGCCCTATTACCAGGGTTATGAGTGGCGCCGTGCGGGCGGCGATATTGTGCTGATCGCCGTGGGGACGGGGATTGTTTACGAAGTTCTCACCGGAGTGCTTTAGAACGCCAGCAGGAGGCCTCTGTCCGTGTAGCAGCTGTGGGAGCAAGGCTTGCCCGCGATTTCAGGCGACCTGGTTTCCCGGTCGTACGAAGTACCACTTTCGCGAGCAAGCTTTGCTCCCACAGCTGCGCCAGGTTCGGTGATTAAATCAGGGTAACTCCAGCCCACCCGCTGCCTTGTGCAGCTTGCGCAGATGTTCGCCAACCTGCTTCAGGTTGGCTTCATTGGCAGCCATCTCGGCGGCACGGCTTGGTTCAAGCAGCGCTCTCACCTCTTTGTCCAGGTCGCCGGTCAGTACTTGAAGCTGCTTTTGCCGCAAGCTGCTTTCCGATTCCAGGCGCTGCCATTCACTCGGTTGGGGCAATCCATAACCGCCCGTTCCGAGCAATTCGGCCGGACGGCTGAGGAAGCCGCTGTTGGCGAGAATCTGTTGAAGCGTGGCGTTGGCTTTGTCCATGCCGCCATTCTTCATTTCCCGGGCGCCGAGGTAGCGTTGCTTGACTTCGTCCTGAGCCAGCACCAATTGCTGCCGGAACGCCGCCTGCTCCAGTAAGAGCAATGCAGCACTGGTGCGCAGGTCAGCCTGGTCGATCCATTGACGGCGTTCATCAGCCTTGAGCGCCAGCCAGTCTTCGACTTTCTCCTGCTTGATCGGCAAGTGCTTTTTTAACACCTCGAACATGGCTTGATAGCGATCGCGGAAAGAATCGAAGCGATAGCCCAGGCGCAGGGCTTCGCGGGGGTCGTCCAGAACGCTGGTGTCCGCCAGCCCGCGACCTTTCATGACCTCCAGCAAACCATTGGGCATGATGCTGTCGAGGCCGACGAGCTGTTTGTTGTTGGTGCCGCTGCGCAATAATTTCAGGCCTTCCACAGCGCAGTTGTTGGACAGGAAGAAGTAATTTCCGTCATAACTCCAGTGCATCTCGGCGGCATGCTCCACCACTTCCTCGATCTCTGTGCGAGACAAATTCAGTGGTACCGAAGCCAGGCTGCGCAGTTCGGTCTTGGTGTATTCGTCAATGACCTGCGCCAGCGGCAAGACAAACAGGCGCGACGGATATTTTCCTACCAGTCCATCCCAGCTCGAGAGCTGTACGTCGCCCACAAAGGCGCGATAGGACAGCACCAGATGTTGGTCCAGATCGAGTCGGCAATCGGGACCACGGGGGCGACCGGGTGCACAGATCACCAGTCGCAACATGCTGTGACCCCAGCGACTGACCCAATTCTGGTTGGCTTCAGCCAGCAGGTAGTCGACGGCGTATACACGCTCTGGATCGACCTGCCCCAAAGGCTGCTTGGCGAAATCGTTGCCTGCGTTGAGGAAGGCGAAGGACTTGGCGCACGTCTCCTTGGCCGCCGGTGCCCAGCCGAAGTGTTCTTTGTAGTAGCGGTACAGCGCGGGGCGACGGCAGGCGTAACTCGGGTCCAGGAGGAAGTACTCCATGTTGACCGCGACGAACTCTTTGGGACTGCTTGTTTCGTAGATATCCGGGCTGCGGGCGATCTGCCGATTGTGCTGCTCGCGTTCACCGCGGCGACCCACATATTGCTGCCAGCCGGCAAGGTCGAGCAGACGCGGGTCGTCGCTGATGGTGAAGCGTCGATCCGTCTGCCCACGGCACTCATCCGGCAGGCCGACCAGACCAGAGCTGCTGTTGCGCTGCGTGCATCGCTGGATCAGCTTGCGTTCAGCGTCTGGCCACAGGCGTGCGCGGTCGTAAATGTGGGTGAGTTCGTGCAGCACCGTGGCGAGCATTTCCCGGCGTATGGTGCCGTGGGGGCGATAGGTTTTTTTGCTTGCGGCGCTGCCATCGGTGAGGCTGGCGAGCAGGTTTCTGTTCAGGTCGAGTTCGGATACCAGAGACGCCTGTCCGTAGGCATTGCTCGGCATATCATCGGTCCAGCCAACGTCAATGCGTCGGTCCAGTTGTTCAATGAAGCGCGGCGGTAATGCCTGCATGGCTTCATCGAGCAATGCCTGACTGGCCTGCTGTTGCGCCGGGCTAAGACCTTCTGTCTTCAGTCGTAGTTGCAGATCGGCCTGGGCCGTATTGCCGAGCAGCAACACAACCCAGGCCAGCAGCCAGGCGCCTAGGGACCTCACAGTGCGAGGATGGCTTCAGCGAGCACCTGATCACTGGCGTCGCGAGCTTCCGGCACTCGGGTGCGCAAGGTATTGAAGGCCGCTTCCAGGTGAGCACCACGAATGTCTCCGTTACTCGCGACGAAGCTGGCCGCATCGTCGTGGGCTTCGCGGACGATTTTCGAATCGCGAATGGAAGTGGTGGTATCGGAAGTGAAATCAAGCGTGCGCTGGCTGGCACGGATGATGATGTTACTGGTGGCAACCAGGGTTTGCGCCTGGGCCACATCGGCCAACAACAATAGGCCAAGGGTGGCGGCAATCAGCGGGTTACGCATGGAACGACTCCGGAATAACAAAGATAACTATTGGACGAGAATTGCTTGCGCCAGTTCAAGGTCGCTTGCATGAAGTTTTGGCTGGCTTTGACGCAGATAAACCAGCGCTGACTCAAGCTGCGCGCCTCGCAATTCACCGTTACTGGCGATGAAGGCAGCAGCATCATCGTGCGCGGCGAGCAGTAGCTTACGGTCGAAGGGGGCGGAGGTCACCATGCTTGTGGCATAGCCGGTAGCCACGATGCCTTGGGTAGAAAGATTGAAGGCGTCGAAAGCAACGGCCGGGCAAGACCAGCAAACCGAAAGGAAGAGGGGTGTGACCGACAGTTTTAGAAGAAAACGCATGAGACTCGATAGTTGAAAGCGAGTCCGAAGGCTAGCGCAATGCCTGTTCTAGAGCCAGTGTTGAAACATTGGGACACGACCTGCGTGTCCCAATCAATGCTGTCTTCAGATGGTCAGGATGGCCTGAGCCAGCTGTGCATCGGTTGCGTTCAGTTGCGGTGCCTGATGACGAATGTGATCCAGGGCGCTTTCCAGTTTCACACCACGAATGGAGCCTTCGCTGGCGACGAAGCTTGCGGCGTCATCACGGGCAGCACGTACGATCTTGTCGTCGCGAAAGGATGAGGTCACATCGGAAGTCGCATCGGAACTGGACTTCAGCGCGCCGACGACGGCATCGGTGGTCACGATGAAGCTGGTGGCGTGGGAATTGGCAGCCACGGCGAGCAGGGCTGCGGCGCTGAGCAGACGAAGACGGGACATGGTGTAACTCCTTTAAATGAACCGATTAAGAGGTGGCTTGTTGGATCGGACGTCAGTTTTGCTTCATTCGCCACGTTCCAGAGGATATTAGGCCTCGGCGGATGGATTCGAACAGCAAATTACCAAGTAAACGACGTGAAAGCGCTGTAGAAGGCTGTGAATCAAGGTTTAAACGGAACAGAAGATCTCAGAATTCGGTCAATGTAAAAATTGTACTCATTAAAATATGAAATGTTAAAACTGTACTGGTATCCCTATTAGCAGCCCTGAAACGACAAAACCCGTCGTGGTTTCCCACGACGGGTCTTGTTTGTTCAATTCGGGTTGCTGGCGGTGGACCCTACAGGTCAGAGCCAGCGACGCTACTTAGCGCCAGAACGGCTTGCTCAGCTCTTCGTAGCGTTGTGCTTCGCTAATCCCGGCATCAGCCAGCAGACGCGAATCCAGACGAGCCAATTGATGGCGGCTGGAGATGCGGCGCTGCCACAACATCAGGTTGGCGATAACGCGAAGAGGCATCGAAGCCTGGGTTTTTGCAGCGGTATCTTCGAAGAACAGTTCGGAACTGAGTGTACGTTCCATGGTTGACATCCTTCCGCTTGTGGCGGGATTAGGTAGTGGTTTAACTGATGCCAATGATCCTCTTGTTTGGCTAGTCTCTCTAGATACAGTTCACCTGTATTGTGAGGTACCAGTTAACTGTTAATGGAGGGTGTACTGGTCTAAATTGATGCAACTGTACCTATGCGCATCAAAACAGTGCACTTTAAGTGTTTCGGGGAGTTTTTGAGGGGGATTAGGGTCGAAAAACACCAGTACAGCAGTACAGTTTTTTCTAGTTTTGTGATTTTAGATCGCGAGCTGGCGAAACTGTGTTTGCGCCAGCCGCAATCTGTACCAATCACACCGCCAGCATTCTTCCGGTTTCTTCCAGGTTCATGTGCCAGCTGAGGGCTTCACGCAGGATATGCGGGGTGTGTCCGCCGAGCGCACAGGCCGCGGTGAAGTAGTCATCCAGCGCCTGGCGATAGTCCGGGTGCACGCAGTTATCGATGATGACGCGCGCCCGTTCCCGCGGTGCCAGGCCGCGCAGGTCTGCCAGGCCGATCTCGGTGACAAGGATGTCAACGTCGTGCTCGGTATGGTCGACATGGCTGACCATTGGCACCACGCTGGAGATGGCACCCCCCTTTGCGATCGACTTTGTTACGAAAATCGCCAGGTGGGCGTTACGCGCAAAGTCGCCCGAGCCACCAATGCCATTCATCATCCGCGTGCCGCAGACGTGTGTGGAATTGACGTTGCCATACAAGTCGAATTCCAGCGCCGTGTTGACGCCGATGATTCCGAGGCGTCGCACGACTTCAGGGTGGTTGGAGATTTCCTGCGGGCGCAGGACCAGTTTGTCCTTGTAGCGCTCAAGGTTGCCGAAGACATCGCTGTTACGACGCGCTGACAAGGTGATCGAGCTACCTGAGGCAAAGCTCAGTTTGCCGGCATCAATCAGGTCGAAGGTCGAGTCTTGCAGCACTTCGGAGTACATCGTCAGATCTTCAAACGGCGAATCGATCAGCCCGCACATCACAGAGTTGGCGATGGTGCCGATGCCAGCCTGCAACGGGCCGAGCTTGTTCGTCATGCGCCCGGCGGCCACTTCTGCTTTGAAAAAGTCGATCAGGTGATCGGCAATGGCCTGGGTGTCAACGTCCGGCGGCAGGACGGTAGACGGCGAGTCGGATTGGTTGGTGATCACGATCGCGACGATTTTTTCAGGCGGGATCGGGATGGCCGTGCTGCCAATGCGATCGTCGACTTTCACAAGCGGAATTGGCGTGCGTGTCGGCCGGTACGTCGGGATGTAGATGTCGTGTAAACCCTCAAGGTTAGGGTTGTGCGCCATATTGATTTCGACAATGACCTGCTTTGCAAAAATGGCGAAGCTGGCCGAGTTGCCCACCGAGGTGGTTGGCACGATGTGGCCTTGTTCGGTAATCGCCACAGCCTCAATCACTGCGATGTCCGGCAATTTCAGTTGCTGGTTACGCAGTTGCTCCACGGTTTCCGAAAGGTGTTGGTCAATGAACATCACCTCGCCGGCATTAATAGCCTTGCGCAGCGTGCTATCGACTTGAAAGGGCATGCGCCGCGACAGTACGCCGGCTTCGGTGAGCTGTTTATCAAGGTCGTTGCCCAGGCTGGCGCCGGTCATCAAGGTGATTTTCAGCGGGGTGATTTTGGCGCGCTCTGCCAGCGCGTGGGGCACGGCTTTGGCTTCGCCGGCGCGGGTGAAGCCGCTCATGCCGACGGTCATGCCGTCCTCAATGAGAGCGGCAGCCTCAGCGGCGCTCATCACCTTATCCAACAACGAAGGCAAGCGAATACGATCACGGTACATGGATTGTTATCTCGGGCAACGGAAGCAAGGTGTGCAGTCTAGTGATTTCGAAAAAATTCGTCCCGCTACCATGGTCGAATGCAGAGCCCTGATTTAGAGCCTTTGGTCGGGTTTTGACGGGCAATAAAAAACCCCAGCCTACTAAAGGCTGAGGTTTGGGGTATTGCGCTGGAGCAGGTTTTACTCGACGGCTTTAACCATGTCTTCGATGACTTTCTTGGCGTCGCCGAACACCATCATGGTTTTGTCGAGGTAGAACAGTTCGTTGTCCAGACCGGCATAGCCGCTGGCCATCGAGCGCTTGTTGACGATGATAGTCTTGGCCTTGAACGCCTCGAGAATCGGCATGCCGGCAATCGGCGATTTCGGGTCGTTCTTCGCGGCCGGGTTGACCACGTCGTTCGCGCCCAACACCAGTACCACGTCGGCCTGGCCGAACTCGGAGTTGATGTCTTCCATCTCGAACACCTGGTCGTAAGGCACTTCTGCCTCGGCGAGCAATACGTTCATGTGGCCAGGCATGCGGCCGGCAACCGGGTGAATCGCGTACTTCACAGTCACACCACGGTGAGTCAGCTTCTCGGTCAGTTCCTTCAGCGCATGCTGCGCCCGTGCCACGGCCAGACCGTAACCCGGAACGATGATCACGGTGTCGGCGTTGGTCAGCAGGAAAGTTGCGTCGTCAGCCGAGCCGGATTTCACCGGACGGGCTTCCTTGGCGCCTGCAGGACCTGCTTCGGCCGTGTTGCCGAAACCACCCAACAATACGTTGAAGAACGAACGGTTCATCGCCTTGCACATGATGTACGAGAGGATCGCACCGGACGAGCCCACCAGGGAGCCGGCGATGATCAGCATCGAGTTATTCAGCGAGAAGCCGATACCTGCTGCTGCCCAGCCGGAGTAGCTGTTGAGCATCGACACCACGACCGGCATGTCCGCGCCACCGATCGGGATGATGATCAGCACGCCCAGTACGAACGCCAGGGCCAGCATCAGTGCGAAGGCACCCAGGTTGCCGGTCAGCATAAAGGTGATGCCCAGAGCAAGCGTCGCCAAACCCAACACCAGATTCAGTTTGTGCTGTCCGCCAAACTGTACCGGTGCGCCTTGGAACAGACGGAACTTGTACTTGCCTGAGAGCTTGCCGAATGCGATGACCGATCCGGAGAAGGTGATTGCACCGATGGCAGCGCCAAGAAACAGCTCAAGACGGTTACCGGCAGGAATCGCATCGCCCAATTGCTTGACGATGCCCAAGGATTGCGGCTCAACCACGGCGGCGATGGCGATGAACACGGCGGCCATACCGATCATGCTGTGCATGAACGCGACCAGTTCCGGCATCTTGGTCATTTCAACGCGCTTGGCCATGATCGAGCCAGCAGTGCCGCCGATCAACAGACCTACGATGACGTAGCCGATGCCGGCGGTGGCCAGTTCGGCGCCCAGCTTATAGATGAGGCCGACGGTCGTGAGGATCGCCAGCGCCATGCCGAGCATGCCGTACAGGTTGCCGCGCCGCGACGTGGTCGGGTGCGACAGGCCTTTGAGGGCCTGGATGAAGCAGATCGACGCGATCAGGTAGAGCGTCGTTACAAGGTTCATGCTCATTACTTAGGCGCCTCTTCTTTTACTTTCGGGGCTTTTTTCTTGAACATCTCAAGCATTCGGCGAGTGACCAGGAAGCCACCGAACACGTTTACTGCCGCCAGAGCAACCGCAAGGGTGCCCATGGTCTTGCCCAGAGGTGTCACGGTCAGCGCAGCGGCGAGCATGGCGCCGACGATCACGATCGCCGAGATAGCGTTCGTCACGGCCATCAGAGGTGTGTGCAATGCAGGTGTAACGTTCCAGACCACGTGATAACCGACATAAATCGCCAGCACGAAGATGATCAGGTTGTAGATACCGGGGGAGATAAGCTCTTCCATCGTCTGAATCCCTGCTTAGGCGTTTTTGCGGATGACTTGGCCGTCGCGGCACATCAGGCACGCGGCGACGATGTCGTCTTCGAGGTTGATCTCGAACTGGCCTTCTTTGTTGAAGACCAGCTTCAGGAAGTCCAGCAGGTTGCGTGCGTACAGCGCCGAAGCATCTGCCGCAACGGCTCCGGCCAGGTTGGTCGGGCCGCAAATGGTTACGCCATTTTCGACGACGACCTGGTCAGCGACGGTCAGCGGGCAGTTACCGCCCTGGGCTGCAGCGAGGTCGATGACCACGGAGCCGGGTTTCATCTGTGCCACGGTTTCCGCGCTCAGCAGCGTCGGTGCCTTACGGCCCGGGATCAGGGCAGTGGTGATGACGATGTCGGCCTGTTTGGCGCGCTCGTGTACGGCCAGGGCTTGGCGTTGCATCCAGCTGGCTGGCATGGGGCGCGCATAACCGCCGACACCGACAGCGCATTCGCGTTCTTCATCGGTCTCGTAAGGCACATCGACGAACTTGGCGCCGAGGGATTCGATCTGCTCTTTTACCGCAGGACGCACGTCAGACGCTTCGATCACTGCACCCAGACGTTTCGCCGTAGCGATCGCCTGCAACCCTGCCACGCCGGCGCCAAGAATCAGTACGCGCGCGGCTTTCACGGTGCCCGCAGCGGTCATCAACATAGGCATGAAGCGTGGATAGTGATGGGCGGCCAGCAACACGGCCTTATAGCCGGCGATGTTTGCCTGGGAGGACAGCACATCCAGGCTCTGAGCGCGGGAGGTGCGTGGCGCGGCTTCCAGTGCAAATGCGGTAATGCCGCACTCGGCCAGCTTCGCAATGGTTTCATTGCTGAACGGGTTGAGCATGCCCACTACAACGGTGCCGCTCTTGATCAGAGCTAGTTCGCTGTCGCTAGGAGCGACCACCTTGAGAATCAGCTCGGCACCAAAAGCATCGTTGGCGCTGCCAATAGTTGCGCCAGCCGCCTCATAGGCACTGTCGACAACGCTGGCCTGGATGCCGGCGCCGCTTTGTACAGTGACCTTATGACCTTGGCCGATCAGCTTCTTGATGGTTTCCGGGGTAGCAGCAACCCGTGTTTCACCCGTCTGGGTTTCGAGAGGAACACCAATGTGCACGTCAAATCTCCTGCGTGATCTTATTGAGTAAACCCAGGCACTTCGGATGGTGCGGCTGGGGCGGCCGATCAGCACGATCCCGCCAAATCAGGGCGGGGCGCGGCATTTTGCAGGCGAACTTTGTGCCCTTCAAGAGAATATGATCCGTGACGGAAAATTAACTACAAGTCACCCCGTGACCGAATGTCGCAACCATCTGGGGCAATCCCTTACGTACCGTGGATTTGAAGAGGTTTTTAATGAAATTCAATTAAATCCACATCGGCCATATGAATGAGGTGACATTGCTCTTGAAATCAGGCTGAACACCACGGTGGCAGCTGCTTGTGGGACATTTGTACTGCTCACAAATACAGTTTACGAATATGCGACAGATAGATACATCTGTAGGGTTTATGTTTTTCTGACTACGAGGTCAATTAAGCGTGTGAGGCCTTTATCCTTCTAGGCTGTAGCCATGTGCCTGATTAACTAGCCAATCGCGAAAGGCCCTTAAAGACGCCGATTCGACCTTTCGTTCAGGAATCATCAGGTAATACGCCTTGATACTCGATAAGGCCTGAGGGTTCGCGATAACCAGTCGTTTCTCTGCCAGTTCGCGCTGAATCAGGAATGGCGGGATCAGCGCGATACCCATGTCATGCATCGCCGCCTGGGCAAGCATGGAGAATAGCTCGTAGCGTGGTCCTGTCATGTCTCTGGGGATATTAAGGTTTTGTGAGCTGAACCACTGGCGCCAGGCATAAGGTCGCGTGGTTTGCTGAAGCAGCGGTAACTCGGCAATTTCACCGGGTGTCAGTTGAGTCTTTTTCTGCAGCAGACCAGGGCTGCAGACCGGCATCGGATTTTCGCCCATTAGCCTGTGGGATTCTGTACCTGACCAATCGGCGTCGCCGAAGTAAATGGCGGCATCGAAGTCCGTATCGGCGAATAAGAAGGGCCTGGTGCGGTTTGTGAGATTAACGGTTACCTCAGGGTGTTGTTGCTGAAAGTCTTTGAGTCGAGGCAGCAGCCATTGGGTGCCGAACGTCGGCACTACGGCCAGCTCGATCACGTTAGCGCCTTGCTGGCCCATCACTGACAGGGTGTCTCGCTCAACTGCATCGAGTTGGGTGGCGACCCGTCGACTGTAGGAAAGTCCTGCTTCTGTCAGTTTCACTCCGCGCCGTGAACGTCGGAATAGTTCGACACTGAGGAACTCCTCCAGGCTCGCGATCTGCCGGCAAATGGCACCTTGCGTGAGCGACAACTCCTGTGCGGCTTTGGTAAAGCTCTCGTGGCGCGCTGCCGCTTCAAAGCTGACCAAGGCAGTTGTGCTGGGGATTTTACGGCGCATGTACTTCAACCTCACTAATACATCGCATAAAGGCTCTTTCACGACGTTACGGAGTGAGAAATTAGCACAACAGTATGCGAAATCCTCGTTTGCCGAGACGCCGAAGCGGGCCTAGGATCAGCTCACGTTATTTGACCCGATTCGAGAGGATACGCTCATGGCCGGTAAAGCTAGCTTCAACTGGATTGATCCCCTGCTGCTGGATCAACAACTCACTGAAGAAGAACGCATGATTCGCGACACTGCCGAGCAGTTCGCTCAGCAGAAGCTCGCACCGCGGGTCCTGGAAGCTTTCCGCCATGAGAAGACCGATCCGATGATCTTCCGCGAGATGGGCGAAGTGGGTCTGTTGGGTGCAACGATCCCTGAGCAGTATGGTGGCAGCGGTCTGAATTACGTCAGCTACGGCCTCATCGCTCGTGAAGTTGAGCGCGTCGACTCCGGATACCGTTCGATGATGAGCGTGCAGTCTTCGCTGGTGATGGTGCCTATCAATGAGTTCGGTACCGAAGCCCAGAAACAGAAATACCTGCCGAAACTGGCCTCCGGTGAGTGGATTGGTTGCTTCGGTCTGACCGAGCCCAATCACGGCTCCGATCCAGGCGCGATGATTACTCGCGCACGTAAGGTAGAAGGCGGCTATAGCCTGACTGGCAACAAAATGTGGATCACCAACAGCCCGATCGCTGATGTGTTCGTGGTCTGGGGCAAGGACGATGCTGGCGACATCCGTGGCTTCGTTCTGGAGAAAGGCTGGAAAGGCCTTAGCGCTCCCGCGATTCACGGCAAGGTTGGCCTGCGTGCGTCGATCACCGGCGAGATCGTTATGGACAACGTGTTTGTTCCAGAAGAGAACATCTTCCCGGATGTCCGTGGCCTGAAGGGTCCTTTTACTTGCCTCAACTCGGCACGTTACGGGATTTCCTGGGGCGCGCTGGGTGCGGCCGAGTTCTGCTGGCACACCGCTCGCCAATACACGCTGGATCGTCAACAGTTCGGGCGTCCTTTGGCGGCTACTCAGCTGATCCAGAAGAAGCTGGCCGATATGCAGACCGAAATCACTCTGGCGCTGCAAGGTTGCCTGCGTCTGGGTCGTATGAAGGATGAGGGGACTGCGGCGGTTGAGATCACGTCGATGATGAAGCGTAACTCCTGCGGCAAGTCATTGGACATCGCCCGTATGGCCCGTGACATGTTGGGCGGTAACGGCATTTCCGATGAGTTTGGGGTTGCTCGTCACCTGGTCAATCTGGAAGTGGTGAATACCTATGAAGGTACTCACGACGTCCACGCGCTGATCCTTGGTCGCGCGCAGACCGGCCTCCAGGCGTTCTATTAATAGGAGAACGACCATGGGCGCGCTTTCGCATCTACGGGTACTGGATTTGTCGCGAGTGTTGGCCGGGCCATGGGCCGGGCAGATTCTGGCGGACCTTGGCGCTGAAGTGATCAAGGTCGAGCGCCCGGGCAATGGCGATGACACGCGCGCCTGGGGGCCTCCGTTCCTGAAAGACGCCTATGGCGAGAACACCAGCGAGGCTGCCTATTACTTGTCGGCCAATCGAAACAAGCAATCGGTGACCATCGACTTTACTCGGCCGGAGGGGCAGCAACTGGTGCGTGATCTGGCGGCCAAGTCGGACATCCTGATCGAGAATTTCAAAGTCGGGGGGTTGGCGGCGTATGGATTGGACTATGAGTCGCTCAGGGCGATCAATCCTGATCTGATCTATTGCTCGATCACCGGGTTTGGTCAGACGGGTCCATACGCCAAACGCGCAGGGTATGACTTCATGATCCAGGGGTTGGGCGGCCTGATGAGTCTGACCGGTCGACCGGAGGGAGATGAAGGCGCCGGCCCAGTGAAGGTTGGCGTTGCGCTGACAGATATTTTGACCGGGCTCTATTCGACTGTGGCGATTCTCGCGGCGCTTGCGCATCGAGATCATGACGGCGGGGGACAGCATATTGATATGGCGCTGCTGGATGTCCAGGTGGCATGTCTGGCCAACCAGGCGATGAACTACCTCACTACCGGTGATGCGCCCAAGCGGCTGGGCAATGCGCATCCGAACATCGTGCCCTATCAGGATTTTCCTACGGCGGATGGTGATTTCATTCTCACGGTGGGAAATGACGGGCAGTTTCGCAAATTCGCTGAAGTGGCTGGTCAACCGCAGTGGGCTGATGATCCGCGGTTTTCGACCAACAAGCTGCGGGTGGCGAATCGTCTGGAGTTGATCCCGCTCATCCGCCAGGCAACGGTCTTCAAGACTACTGCCGAGTGGGTATTGCAGCTGGAGCAGGCGGGTGTGCCCTGTGGGCCGATCAATGATCTGGCGCAGATGTTTGCCGATCCCCAAGTCAAGGCTCGCGGTTTAGCGATTGAGCTGCCTCATGTGCTGGCAGGGATGGTGCCGCAGGTAGCGAGCCCCATTCGGCTTTCGGAGACGCCAGTGGAGTACCGTAATGCGCCTCCACTACTGGGTGAACACACGCTGGAGGTTCTGCAGCGGGTGTTGGGGCTGGATGCAGATGCGGTAGCGAATTTCAAACAAGCTGGGGTGCTCTGAGCATTCCTTCTATATAGAGGCGTGATTGCGTCTCTCTATATAGTGCGCATTGCACGGTTTTAGCCCTTTTCGTAAGTTATTGAAGGAAAAGCAAAATCAGTGCTTGACGGCAGATTCAGGATGTCTATAATTCGCCCCACTTCCGGCGCAGTCGAAACGGAAAACTCTTTGTTAAACAAAGAGTTACGCAGTTTTCGGCAGTGAGTTGCTTCAGGTCATCGAAGCGCGAAAGGAGTTGAAAAAGAGGTGTTGACAGCAGCGAGTAACGCTGTAGAATTCGCCTCCCGCTAACGAG
>Ga0160458_100178_pt1 | contig 49846 bp, 52 predicted proteins | sample HID1973I_E6MG_FD_108247 | JGI IMG/M metagenome (GOLD analysis project Ga0160458, IMG submission 108247) | Enriched mosquito-associated microbial communities from UW Madison campus, WI, USA - HID1973I_E6 MG | ecosystem: Host-associated > Arthropoda: Insects > Digestive system > Unclassified ...
ACAAGGTCGATTACCTCGTTGATAAATACCTGCCGTCCTATCCCATGCAGGAACGTGCCGACAACGTTCAAGCACACGTCGCCGTGTTCCTGGGAAAGCTGGGGGAAGACGCGCAGTTGCGTGATTTGCCCGTCCCCGGACCCGACCCACGCCCGAATGCGCAGGCCTGGCAAAAACTGCGCGAGGATGCGAAGCGCGATCCCACGGCAATCGTCGACGCCTACGTGCTGGAGTGAAGACAACATGCGAAAAATGACTTTCCTGCTGTCTACGGGGCTGCTGGGCCTCCTCGGCGTTGCGGCATTCGTGGAGCTCCGCTCAAAAAGCCGCGCGTCCGATGCCGGCCCGGCGCCGGCCGCCGCGTCACCGGGCCTGGCGGTCTACGTCGCGCGCGCGCGCGAGGCCTGGACGGCGGTCTATTCCGCCGCTTACCCGGTAAGCGGGAAAGTCCGCGACACCGCAACCCGTTCGGACATCCTGCTCGCTGCCGATCCACGCCGCACTGCGCTTTCTCCGGCAGAATTGGGTTGGCTGCAGAAGCATCACTATCCAACCGACGCGGAGCTCGCCGCCCTGGCTGCCGTGGACCCTGCTGCGTCCGATGCTGCGTTGGACCCGCGCCAAGCGACGCTGCTGGGCCTGGCGCTACTTCGGCGCGGCGACACCGGCGCGGGTGTCGCCGTGCTGCGCAGGGCGGCGGCACGCGGTTCGATCTACGCCTACGAGGAGGCGGCGGTTGCCGAGTACCAACAGCGGCTGTCGCAGTCCGGGCCGTCGGATGATGGCGACGACACACTTCGCGCGCATCTCGAAGTGGCGCAGATCCTCGGCGATCACCAGGCCGAGTACCTCACCGACAAGCATCTTCCACACTACCGCAGGCGCGATCCGGCCCGCGCGGTCGCCCTGCAGCGCTACACCAGCGACTTCCTGCTGCGGCTCGGCGCCGAAGCGCAATCTCTCGGCGTGCCTGGCCCCGGCCCGGACCCGCGCCCGGGCCTCGCGCAATGGCAGGACCTGCGGCGATTGGCCAGTGCGGGCCAATCCGCCACGGTGGATGTCTATGCCGTGGAATGAGCTGCCGCTCGCTTAGGCATGCGCTTCAGCACGCGACCCGAATGGATGGCCGATGCATTCGCACAGGCCGGCACCTGGTGTTCCGGCCGTCCCCATCCGGAAGCGGTCTCCGGTTCCGATGCGATGTGGCCCTGGCTGATCGGCCTGTTGCATCACGACAGCCTGGCCAGCTTTGCCGCCTATCACGCCGGCGTATCCGCGCTGGCGTCGCGCCATGATGGCAACGGACTGCGATCCAGGATGGCCGGTATCAGCGCCGCGGCCAACATCGCCACGCTGGCGCGCGAGTGCGCGCCGCTCTCCGGCCTGCATCCGGTACTGCGCCGCGGCGACATCGCCGTGCATACGGACAACTTGTTCACCCGCGGCTTCCTGCCGATCCCGGCCGAGCGCATGGCGGTAGCGGTCCAGTCCTTCTTCGGTTTCCGGCAAGCCGGCCTGCACGCGATCAACGCCGCCGCGCGCGTCGCCAGCTACCTCATCCTGCTGACCCTGCATCCCTACCGCGATGGCAATGGCCGCACCGCGCGCCTGCTGTTCGCCGCCGATACCTGGACGGCCGCGGCCCCGCCGCTCGACCTGTTGGGACTGGCCTGGCTGCACGGGCAACGCAACGCACGCTTCCATCTCGCCGCGAAGTGCGCACGTGCCGGTGATTTCGACATGCTGTTTGCCCTCTATGCGGAGTCCTGGGGGCAGGCCTGGCAGATCCTGGGCGTGTCGTTGCGGGCGCTGGACGCTGCACTCCGCTCTGGAGACACGGCAGCCATCGCCGCGGCGGCGCGCGCCCTGCATGCCGCCGTATCGTTGCACGTGAGGCAGGGCTGAGTGGCGCGGGAAGCTGCAGCCCATGACCTCCGGCCCAGTCTGCGCGCTCCCGCCGATGCTAGTCTCGGCCAGCACCTGCACCGCGATGCGCGGCCTTCTTCATCGTTCAAGGAAAACCGGATGCTCTTCCGTCGACATGGACCGGCCGCTGCGCTGGTCGCCAGTGCCCTGGTGCTGGCCAGCGCCCCCGCCTTTGCTGGCTACGCCGTTCCCCCTGCGCCGCTGCTGAAAGTGCTCAAGGCACCGCCGCCGCCGACACCCAGCGTGGACCCGACCGGCCAGCGCCTGCTGCTGAGCACCAGCCAGACCTATCCCTCGATCGCGCGCGTGGCCCAGCCCTATCTCAAGCTGGCCGGCGTGCGGTTGGAGCCGCGCAACCGCAGCCGCCACGACACGCAGGGCGGCTACGGCATTCCCGCCTGCGTGGCCGATTTCACCGTCGTCGACATCGCCAGCGGCAAGCACACGCCGGTGGTGCTGCCGGCCGGGGCCTGCCCGGGTGCGGCCTCGTGGTCGCCCGATGGCAAGCGCTTCGTCTTCCAGAACGTCACCGCCGACGCCGTGCAGTTGTGGCTGGGCGACGCGGCGACCGGGCAGGCGCGGCAGATCCCCGGCGTGCGCCTGAACCAGATCTTCGGCAGCACCGTGCAGTGGCTCGACGCCGGCCAGCACCTGCTGGTGAAGCTGGTGCCCACCGGCCTGGCGGCCGCGCCGAGCGACAATGGCGTGCCTACCGGACCCGATGTCCAGGAGTCGCTGGGCGGCCAGGGCGAGAGCAGCACGTATGAAGCGCGCGACACGCTGACCAGCGAGCACGACGAAGCGCTGTTCGCCTACTACGGGCAATCGCAACTGGCCGTCGTCGATGCGGACAACGGCAGCGTGCGCCCGGTCGGAGCGCCGGCACTGTACAACGCGGTCAACGGCGCGCCCGATGGCGTGCACGTGCTTGCCGAAACCCTCAAGCCGCCGTTCTCGCATGCGGTCACCTACCAGCGCTTCGCCTTCGACGTGGCGGTGCTCGACCTGGCCAGCGGCCGCAGCACGGCGATCGCCTCGCTGCCGCTGGCCGACCGCGTACCGATCCACGGCGTGCCGGAAGGTCCGCGCGAATTCGATTGGCGCGCTACCGACCCGGCCACGCTGGTGTGGGCCGAAGCGCTGGACCACGGCGACTGGAACGTCAACGTACCGGCACGCGACCGCGTGCTGCTGCTCAAGGCGCCGTTCACCGCCAAGCCGGCCGAGATCGCACGCACCGCGCAGCGCTTCGCCGGCTTCTCCTGGACTGCGCAGGCCGACACCGCCTTCCTGCACGAGGAAGACGAAAACCGCCACTGGCGGCAGACCCGCATCGTCGATGTCGACCGGCCGAAGCAGGCCGGCCGGCTGCTGTGGGACCTGTCCAGCGACGAGCTCTACGCCGACCCCGGCAACTTCGTCTACACCGTGCTGCCGAGCGGCGCCTATGTCGTGCGCCGCGAAGGCGACCACGTGTTCCTGCGCGGGCAGGGCAGTTCGCCGCAGGGCGACCGCCCGTTCCTGGACCAGCTCGACCTCGCCACCCTCAAGGCCGAGCGCCTGTTCCGCAGCAGCGCCGATGCCTACGAACAGTTCCTTGGCTTCACCGCCACGCCAGGCCGCTTCCTCACCTGGCACCAGTCGGTGACCGAAGCGCCCAACGCCTTCGTGCGCGAGCTCGGCCAGCGCGACACGGCGGCCGCAGCCGGCGAAGCGCAGTTCGCCTCCAGCGCCCGCCAGCTCACCCAGGTCGCCGACCCGACGCCCGAAGTGCGGCAGATCAACAAGCGCCTGGTGACCTACAAGCGCGCCGATGGCGTGGACCTGTCCTTCACCCTCTACACCCCGCCGGGTTACCAGGCAGGACAGCGGCTGCCGGCGATCCTGTATGCCTACCCGGCCGACTTCGCCAGCAGCGCCCAGGCCGGCCAGGTCTCCGGCTCGCAGCAGACCTTCACCCGCCTGCCGTATTACCGGCTGATGCTGCTGGCCGGCTACGCGATCATCGACAACGCCGCCTTCCCGATCGTCGGCGACCCCAAGACCGCCTACGACACCTACCTCGACCAGCTCGAAGCCGACGCCAAGGCCGCGGTGGACAAGGCGGTCGAACTTGGCGTGGTCGACCGCGACCGCGTCGGCGTCACCGGCCACAGCCACGGCGCCCTGATGACCGCCAACCTGATCGCCCACACCGACCTGTTCCGCGCTGGCGTCGCGACCAGCGGCTCGTACAACAAGACCTTCACCCCGTTCGGCTTCCAGAGCGAACGCCGCTCGGTGTGGCAGGCGCAGGACGTCTACCTCAAGGCCTCGCCGTTCTTCTACGCCGACAAGATCAAGCTGCCATTGCTGCTGATCCACGGCGAAGACGACGCCAACCCCGGCACCGAACCCTTCCAATCGCGCAAGCTCTACCAGGCCATCCGCGGCAACGGCGGCACCACGCGCCTGGTGATGCTGCCGGACGAACCGCACTGGTACACCGCGCTGGAATCGAACGAACAGGTCGTGGCGGAAATGCTGGCGTGGTTCGATCGCTACGTGAAGAACGCGCCAGCAAAACCCGACGCTGCGGCCAAGCGCTGACAGCGACAGCAACGCGGAATCGCGCATCCTTCTCTCGCGAAAGCGGGAGAAGGGGCCTCGCAGGAGCGGATGGGGGCTTAGCGTCAACGAGCGGCGTCGCGATCTGTCAGATGGCGGTCGCGGCTGAAGCCGCTCCTACAGTGCACCCAGCCGGCCCCACGCGATGCCCGCTGGAGAAATTGTAGGAGGGGCTCTGGGTGGCCTCGGGCCATCAGCCCCGACGAGCGGAGTCGCGACCTGTCAGATGGCAGTCGCGGCTGAAGCCGCTCCTACAGTGCACCCAGCCGGCCGCACGGCATGCCTGCTGGAGAAATTGTAGGAGGGGCTTCAGCCCCGACGAGCGGAGCCGCAATCTGTCAGATGGCGGTCGCGGCTGAAGCCGCTCCTACAGTGCACCCAGCCGACTCCATGCAATGCCTGCTGGAGAAATTGTAGGAGGGGCTTCTGCCCCGACGAGCGAAGCTGCGACCTGTCAGATGGCAGTCGCGGCTGAAGCCGCTCCTACAGTGCACCCAGCCGGTCCTGCGCGATGCCCGCTGGAGAAATTGTGGGAGGGGCTCTGGGTGGCCTCGGGCCATCAGCCCCGACGAACGAAGTCGCGATCTGTCAGATGGCAGTCGCGGCTGAAGCCGCTCCTACAGTGCACCCAGCAGGCCCGCACCAGGCGGCTCGAAGCCCGCGCCATCAGGCCGCCTCAGCCCAAAATCCCCGGCAAATCCAGGCCCTTCTCCCGCGCGCAATCCAACGCGATCTCATACCCGGCATCCGCATGCCGCATCACGCCCGTGGCGGGATCGTTCCACAGCACCCGCGCAATCCGCTTGGCCGCCGCCTCCGTGCCATCGCACACGATCACCATCCCGGCATGCTGCGAGAACCCCATGCCCACGCCGCCGCCATGATGCAGCGACACCCACGTCGCGCCTGACGCCGTATTGAGCAACGCATTGAGCAACGGCCAATCCGATACCGCATCGGACCCATCGCGCATCGCCTCGGTCTCGCGATTGGGCGAGGCCACACTGCCGCTGTCCAGATGATCGCGCCCAATCACCACCGGCGCCTTCAGCTCGCCGCTGGCCACCATCTCGTTGAAGGCCAGCCCAAGCCGATCGCGATCACCCAGCCCGACCCAGCAGATGCGCGCCGGCAAGCCCTGGAACTTGATCTTCTCGGCCGCCATGTCCAGCCAGCGGTGCAATTGCGGGTTGTCCGGAATCAGTTCCTTGACCTTCGCATCGGTCTTGCGGATGTCCTCCGGATCGCCACTCAGCGCGGCCCAGCGGAACGGCCCAATGCCGCGGCAGAACAGCGGCCGGATATAGGCGGGCACGAAGCCGGGGAAATCGAAGGCATTGGCCACCCCTTCCTCCAGCGCCATCTGCCGCAGGTTGTTGCCGTAATCCACCGTCGGCACGCCGAGCGCATGGAAGCCGAGCATCGCCTGCACATGCACCGCCATCGACTTGCGCGCCGCCGCCTCGACTTCCTTCGGCGCGCTGACGCGCTTGTCATCCCACTGCGCCACGCTCCAGCCCAGCGGCAGGTAGCCGTTGATCGGATCGTGCGCCGAGGTCTGGTCGGTCAGCAGGTCGGGCTTGACGCCCCGGCGCAGCAGTTCGGGCAGGACATCGGCGACATTGCCGAGCAGGCCCACCGACAGCGGCTTGCGCGCCCGGCACGACTCGTCGATCAGGCGCAGCGCTTCGTCCAGCGAGTCGGTCCAGGTATCGAGATAACCGGTGCGCAAGCGCATCTCGATGCTCGACTTGCGGCACTCCACCGCCAGGCACGAAGCGCCCGCCATCACCGCCGCCAGCGGCTGCGCGCCGCCCATGCCGCCCAGGCCGCCGGTGAACAGCCAGCGCCCGGCCAGGTCGCCGCCGAAGTGCTGCCGGCCCATTTCGACGAAAGTCTCGTAGGTGCCCTGCACGATGCCCTGCGCACCGATGTAGATCCAGCTGCCGGCGGTCATCTGGCCGTACATCGCCAGGCCCTTGCGGTCGAGCTCGTTGAAGTGGTCCCAGTTGGCCCAGCGCGGCACCAGGTTGGAATTGGCGATCAGCACGCGCGGCGCGTCGGCGTGGGTGCGAAACACGCCCACCGGCTTGCCCGACTGCACCAGCAGCGTCTGGTCGTCGTCCAGGCGCTTGAGCGTGTCGACGATGGCGTCGAAGCTCTCCCAGTCGCGCGCGGCGCGGCCGATGCCGCCATAGACCACCAGTTCCTCCGGGCGCTCGGCCACGTCCGGGTGCAGGTTGTTCTGCAGCATGCGCAGCGGTGCCTCGGTCAGCCAGCTCTTGGCGCTGAGGGTGGTGCCGGTGGGGGCTTTGATGACGCGGGATGGATCGCGGCGGGTCTTGCGGCTGGCTGTCATGGAGCATTCCTTGAAGGCGAAGTAGGTTCAGTGGCGAAGGCCAGGCAGGCGCGCAGCACCTGGCAGAGCACGGCACGCAGCGCGGCCGCGCGCTCGGGCAGCCAGGGCGAGGGCCAGTTGCCGGCGGTGACGGTCTCCGGTTCCTGCATGTAGCCGCGGCAGGCCAGTTCCATCTGGATGGCATGCACGCCGTCGGCCGGCGCGCCGTAGTGACGGGTGATCCAGCCGCCCTTGAAGCGGCCATTGCGCACGTGGCTCATGCCGCTGCCGGCGCAGATGCTTTCGATCGCATCGGCCAGCGCCGGATCGCAGCTGCTGTCCTGGTTGCTGCCGAGGTTGAACTGCGGCAGCTCGCCTTCGAACAGATGCGGGATGCGCGAGCGGATCGAATGCGCGTCGTAGACCACCACGCGTGCGTGCTGCCGGCGCAGGCGGTCGATTTCGCCGCGCAACGCCGCGTGGTAGGGATCGAACCATTGCTCGCGGCGCAGCGCGATGTCCGCCGCGTCCGGCGCCTGGCCGCCGCGATACAACGGCTCGTTGTCGAACGTGGTCAGCGGGCACAGGCCGGTGGTGTTCTGGCCCGGGTACAGCGACACGCCGCTGGGGTCGCGGTTGACGTCGATCACCGAGCGCGAGATCGAGGTGCGCACGGTGGTCGCGCCCAGCGCTTCGGCCGCGAAGCCGTACAGGTGGTGCACCCACCAATCGGTATCGCGTTGCGCCAGCCACGGCGAGGCGTAGCGTTCGGTGAGCGCGGGCGGGAAGTCGCTGCCGGTATGCGGGAAGCTGACGATCAGCGGCGCTTCGCCGCGGTGGACGGTGAGCCAGTCGGGCAGGGCGTTCATGTCGATCGTCCTCTTGCGGCGTTCAAGGGCCACAGACATCGGGCAGGGGCAGGCCGGCCGCCGCCGCCAGCGCGCCGGAACGCACCAGGGCGGTGGCGGCGAGCATGTCCGGATGGAAGTGGCGGTCCTCCTGCAGCATCGGCACCTGCGCGCGCAGCACGGCGCGGGCCGCTTCCAGCGCATCGCTGGAACGCAGCGGCGCATGGAAGTCGCAGCCCTGCGCGGCGGCCAGCAGTTCGATGCCGACCACGTGCGCGGCGTTGGCGGTCATCTCCAGCAGGCGGCGGGCGCCGTGCGCGGCCATCGACACGTGGTCTTCCTGGTTGGCGGAAGTCGGGATCGAATCGACGCTGGCCGGGTAGGCGCGCTGCTTGTTTTCCGAGACCAGCGCGGCGGCGGTCACCTGCGGGATCATGAAGCCGGAATTCAGGCCCGGCTTCGGCGTCAAAAAGGCCGGCAGGCCGGACAGCGCCGGATCGACCAGCATCGCGGTGCGGCGCTCGCTGATCGAGCCGATCTCGCACACCGCCAGCGCCAGCATGTCGGCGGCGAAGGCCACCGGCTCGGCGTGGAAGTTGCCGCCGCTCAATGCCTCGCCGGTCTCGGCGAACACCAACGGGTTGTCGGAAACGCCGTTGGCCTCGGTTTCCAGCGTCGCGCCGGCCTGGCGCATCACGTCCAGCGCCGCGCCCATCACCTGTGGCTGGCAGCGCAGGCAGTAGGGATCCTGCACGCGTACATCGCCCTGGCGGTGCGATTCGCGGATCGCCGAGCCGGCCATCAACGTGCGCAACGCCTGTGCCGTGGCAATCTGCCCGGGCTGCCTGCGCAGCGCATGGATGCGCGGGTCGAACGGCGTGTCCGAGCCCTTCGCCGCTTCGACCGACAGCGCGCCGGTCACCAGCGCGGCGGCGAACACGGTCTGGATCTCGAACAGGCCGGCCAGTGCGTAGGCGGTCGAATACTGGGTGCCGTTGAGCAGGGCCAGGCCCTCCTTGGCGCCGAGCACGATGGGTTGCAGGCCCGCGCGTGCCAGCGCGTCGGCGGCCGGCAGGCGCTCGCCGCCGAGGAAGGCTTCGCCGACGCCGATCATCACCGCGGCCATGTGCGACAGCGGCGCCAGGTCGCCGGAGGCACCGACCGAACCCTGGCACGGAATGACCGGAATCACGTCATGCACCAGCAACGCTTCGAGCAAGGCCAGCGTGCGCGGCTGGATGCCGGACGCGCCCTGGGCCAGGCTGGTCAGCTTCAAGGCCAGCATCAGCCGCACGACCGCGCGCGGCATCGGCTCGCCGACACCGGCGGCGTGCGAGAGCACGATGTTGCGTTGCAGCTGCTCCAGGTCGCCCGGCTCGATGCGCACGCTGGCCAGCTTGCCGAAGCCGGTGTTGATGCCATAGACCGGCTCGCCGCGCGCGACGATCGCCGCCACCGCTTGCGCGCTGCGTTCGACCGCCGGCAGCGCCGCCGGGTCCAGGCGCACTTCCGCGCCGCGGTAGAAATCGCGCCATTGCGCCAGGCTGACAGCGCCGGGGCGCAGGACGAGGGGGGAACTCATGCGGATCTCCGTGGATCGGTGGAAGTGTCGTGCGGGCTGCGGCCGCGCCAGACGCGCGCGTGCAGCGGGTTGAAACCCATCCGGTAGACCAGGTCGGCCGGGGCGTCGATGTCCCAGATCGCCAGGTCGCAGTCGTAGCCTTCGCGCAGTTGGCCCAGGCGCCCGCCGCGGCCGAGCGCGCGCGCCGCTTCGCGGGTGAAGCCGGCGATGCATTCGTCCACGGTCATGCGGAACAGCGTGGCGGCCATGTTCATCGCCAGCAGCGGGCTGGTCAGCGGCGAGGTGCCGGGGTTGCAGTCGGTGGCCAGCGCCAGCGGCACGCCGGCCGCGCGCAGGGCGTCGATCGGCGGCACCAGGGTGTCGCGGGTGAAGTAGAAGGCCCCCGGCAGCAGGACGGCGACGGTGCCGGCGGCGGCCATCGCGGCCACGCCGGCGGCGTCGAGGTGTTCGATGTGGTCGGCCGAGAGCGCGCCGCAACTGGCCGCCAGTTCGGCGCCGTGCTGGTTGCTCAGTTGTTCGGCGTGGATCTTGATCGCCAGCCCGTGCGCGAGTGCCGCCGCGAACACCTGCGCCGCCTGCGCATGCGAAAAGCCGATGCCTTCGCAGAACACATCCACGGCCTCGGCCAGGCCTTGCGCGGCGATGGCGGGGATCATGCGTTCGCACACTTCGTCGATGTATGCCTGCGCCGTCGCGCCTGGCGGCACCGCGTGCGCGCCGAGGAAGGTCGGCACCACCTCGACCGCGCGCAGCTCGCCCAGCCTGCGCGCCACGCGCAACTGACGGCTTTCGTCTTCCAGCGTCAGGCCATAGCCGGATTTGATTTCGATCGTGGTGACGCCTTCGGCCAGCATCGCGTCCAGGCGTGGTAACGAGGCGGCGAGCAGGGCGGCTTCGTCGGCGGCGCGGGTGGCGCGCACGGTGGCGACGATGCCGCCGCCGGCGCGGGCGATGTCGGCGTAGCTGGCGCCCTGCAGGCGTTGCTCGAATTCGTTGGCGCGGTTGCCGGCGTAGACCAGGTGGGTGTGGCAGTCGATCAGGCCCGGGGTGATCCAGCGCCCGCCGCAATCGATGCGCTCGGCGGCATTCAACGACGGCGCCGATGCCGTGGCACCGGCATGGACGATGCGCCCCTCGCGGCAGGCGACCACGCCGTCGCGCACGATATCCAGGCCATGCGCGCCGGCCAGGGTGACCAGATGGGCGTTGTGCCAGAGCGCGTCGCAGTGCATGGGTGATCCGGCGGGACGTAATATGTCTATACAATAAGAGTCGACGAAGGAGGGTGTCCAGTGGCGGCGCAGCAAATCTCCCCGCAGCAAACGACGCGCGGCCTGTGGGCCGAGCAGGCCTGGTTACCCGGCGGCTGGGCGCGCTCGGTGCGCCTGCAAGCCGCCGACGGCCGCTGGCAATCCGTCGAGACCGGCGTGACGGCCGCAGCGGACGACGAGCGCCTCGGCGTGGTCGTGCCGGGCTTGGCCAATCTGCACAGCCATGCCTTCCAGCGCGGCATGGCCGGGCTCACCGAAATCGGCGGACACAGCGGCGACAGCTTCTGGAGCTGGCGCGAGCTGATGTACCGCTTCCTGGAACGGCTGGACCCGGACAGTTTCCAGGCCATCGCCGAGCTGGCCTACATCGAGATGCTCGAGGCCGGCTTCACCCGCGTCGGCGAGTTCCATTACCTGCACCATGCCTCCGATGGCCGTGCGCATGCCGATCCGGCCGAAATGTCCGCGCGCGTCGCTGCCGCAGCGCAGGCCAGCGGCATCGGCCTGACCTTGCTGCCGGTGTTCTACGCGCATGCCGATTTCGGCGGCACGGCACCGAATCCGGCGCAGCGGCGGCTGATCCACGACGTGGACGGCTTCGCCCGATTGCTGGAGGGCTGCCGCCACGCGCTTGCGCCACTGCCCGATGCGGTGCTCGGCATCGCGCCGCACAGCCTGCGCGCGGTCACGCCCGAAGAGCTTTCTGCGCTGCTGCCGCTCAATCACGGCCCGGTGCACATCCATATCGCCGAGCAGGTGCGCGAGGTCGAGGCGTGCGTGGCGTGGTCGGGGCAGCGGCCGGTCGAATGGCTGCTGGCGCATGCGCCGGTGGACGCGCGCTGGTGCCTGGTGCACGCGACCCATGTCGTCGACAGCGAATGGCGCGGCATCGTGTCGCGCGATGCGGTCGCCGGCCTGTGCCCGATCACCGAGGCCAATCTTGGCGACGGCCTGTTCCCGATGCGCGACTTCGCCGCCGCCGGCGGCCGCTTTGGCGTGGGGTCCGATTCCAACGTGCTGATCGATGCGGCCGAGGAGTTGCGCCTGCTCGAGTACGGACAGCGGCTGGTAGCGCGCGGACGCAACGTGCTGGCGCAGGACGGGATGTCGAGCGGCGCCTGGTTGTTCGGGCAGGCCCTGTCGGGCGGTGCGCAGGCGCTGGGCGTCGGTGCCGGGTTGGCGAGCGGCCAGCCGGCCGAGCTGGTCGAATTGGATACGGGGCATCCCGCATTGCTTGCCCGCCAGGGCGACGCCTGGCTCGACAGCTGGATCTTCGCCGCGCGCGGCGGCGCCGTGCGTTCGGTCTGGCGCGATGGCCGTGCGCTGGTCCGCGACGGCCGCCACGTTGCACGCGAGCGCATCGCGGCGCGCTATGCGCAGGTGCTGGCGCGACTGCTTGGCGCGCTGGGATGACGCGCGTGAACGTGGCTGCAGTTGCCGGATCGCTGCACCAGCGCATCCGCGACGACATCCAGAACCGCATCCTCAGTGGCGAATGGATGCCCGGGCATCGCATTCCCAATGAGCATGCGCTGATGGCCGATTACGCCTGTTCGCGCATGACGGTCAACAAGGCGCTGACCCAGTTGGCCAGCGCCGGCCTGGTCGAGCGCCGGCGCCGTGCCGGTACCTTCGTCGCGCGGCCGCACCCGCATCTGGAACAGGTCGCCTTGCAGATCCCCGACATCGAAGCGGAAGTGCGCGCGCGCGGGCTGGATTACCGCTTCGAACTGCTGCAGCGGCAACTGCGCCGTCCGCGCGCCGGCCGAGCCGATGAGCTGGCATTGGGCGAGGGCGGCCAGGTGCTGGCGCTGGACAGCCGCCATCTCGCTGACGGCCAACCCTTCGCGCTGGAGCGCCGGTTGATTGATCCGGTCGCGGTGCCGGCGGTGGCCGCGCAGGACTTCGCCGCGCAGGCGCCGGGCAGTTGGCTGCTGCGCCACGTGCCGTGGACGCGCGCCGAACACCGCATCAGCGCGATCAATGCCGACACGGCGCAGGCGCGCCTGCTCGAGGTGGCCGACGGTACCGCCTGCCTGGTGATCGAACGCCGGACCTGGCGCGGCGAACAGGCAGTGACCTGGGTGCGACAGGTGTTCCTGGGTAGTTTCTATGACCTCGTGGCCAGGTTTACGCCGGGGTCCTGAGGACGGCCGGCGCTCGTTTCATACCCAGGTTTCCGGCAGCTCCTCCGGTGTGAGGCGACCGCCGGCGTGCTGGCCAGTCGGCGTGGCTGGGCCGAGCATCATGGCGTGCTGCGGCAAAGGCGCCTGCTGCATCGCCAGCGGATGCTGGGGCGGGGCGGTCGCCGAGCCGTAGAAGTCGGACAGGCTCGCACTGCTGGGTGTGCCGGTGCCAAGCGCCTGGCTTGAGGGTGCTTGCGAGAGCGTGGCGTGCTGCGGGACGTCAAGGGACTGCATGACCAGGGGGAAGGTCGGCGGTTTCGGCGGCGGCACGTGATCGAAGAAGCTCGATCCCAGGGAGCTGGCCATCGTGGGCTGTGGACTGGGGCTGGGCGTGTGCGAGGGCCCCGGGACGGAGAGTGATCCCGGGGCCTGCGAATGCGTAAACGACGCCATCGGAGAGGTAACGGATGAAGGCTGGGTGGAGGTGAACGTCGAGACGGTGGGATTGGGGAAGTCATGGAACGATAGCGGACGCCGGGCGGCCGATTCACGCATCGCCTGCGCTCGCGCCGCAGCCTGCGGGTTGGGCTGGAACTTCTTGTGCACCAGTTGATCGGGTTCTTGCCTGGTGGCGCGGAAGCGGTTGCGGAGCTTTATCAACGGCAGGAAAGGGTTTTCGCCGGGTGTTGCGGTGACGCCGACCTCGGGACGAAACAGGTGGCTCGGGTTGGAAGCCGCGATCGAATACCGCGAATGCGCCCGCACTTCGCGGCCGGTCGTGTCCGCCAGTTGTTGCGCCGGGGATTCGCGCCCGCCTTCGCACGCGCTGCACGCCAGCAGGTACAACGGCCTGGCTGAGCCGGTTCCCCCGCGAGCGGGAGTGACCAGATCGATCCCATGGTCCTGGTAGAAGTGTTCGACGAACTGGTGCGAGGTCACCTCGCGATCCAAGTCGTAGGCCTGGTCCTGTCTGAACCCCCCATCGCCGGCGGCGAGGCGGGGTTTGTCCTGCACGTGTACCTGGCGTCCACGCGAATACATCAAGCGGGCTGGGCCTTCGCCGCGCGGCTGGCTGCCATGCAGCACGATCGCCTCCAGATCCTTGCCGCGGTAGTTGGACGCATACCCGTCCACAGTGAGCTCCACCTTGTAGCGGGGTTGCTGGCCGGGTGCAGAGATATCGTGATAAGTCTCTGCCACCGCTGTTTCCTTGAAGATGATTTTGTTCGTCGCCGGGTCGACGTGCGTCCTCAACGGTATATTGAGGGGGATATCCGCCCTGCCATATATGCGCTTCTCGGCAGCGGCAGCGGCAGCGGCAGCGGCGGCTGCAGGCGGCGGGCGGGTGGCAGCATCGGCACGCGCGCTTGGCTTGGACAGCTCGCCGGCGCCGGACTTGACGATTTCTCCGTCAAGGCGTGGCGGACGCGTGGGGCTGAGCGGATACCCGACCCGGCCATCCTCAAGCCGGGTGGGCGGCTTGAAGCTTTCCGTGGCCGGCGCTTTCGCAGCGGGCACGGGCGCCCCCGCCTTCGATGGCGACGAGGCGGGCGAAGGCAGGGCGCGGGCGGGCTCCGGTTTGAGACCTTCACGTGGGGCATTGAACGGTGACAGTTGCTCGACCAATGTTTTCGTCGTGATCGTTTCCCCCTTGGCAGACCTTTCGCCGAGGTTAATTGCGGCGCCGATGCCGAAGGGAATCATCAATTCAGGGAATGCGGTCTTGAGGCCAAGGTCCAACACGGGTCCCGCATAGTTCCTGACAGGTGCGAGCTCCTCGGGAGTGGCGTATCTGCCCTCGGTTGCGAGATAGTACAGGTGGACAAATGACTCCATTCCTCTTTCCCCAGGATGCTGAAACGTATCCGAAATGATGTGTGTCATCGATTCCTGCGGCGGCGGCGCAGGCGGCGGCCGCGGCGTGATGGCCTCGACATCCCATTTCTTCGCGCCACCCACTTCGTCTGCAAGGCGCACTTCGCCGTCGGCGGCCCTCACCCGTTCCTCGGCTTCCTCGCCGGGCGCGGCGGGGCCGGGCTTGGCGGAGGCGGGCGTGGATCCGCGCAGGTGCGCCAGCCGCTGCTGCTTCAAGGCGGTGGGACCTTCGGTATCGGACTTGAACTTGAAGTCCGGATCGCGGGGCGGCGGCATCCGTGCGGTCTGGCCGCTGGGCACGCTGGGTGCATTGGCCGGGACTGCGCCGCCGGTTGGCGTGGCCGGCGGTGGTTTTGGGGCTTGATCGGCCGGGTATGAAGTGGGTGTGGTTCGTTGTTGTGTCTGGACTTTCATCGCGGGCTCCTCATTCGATCCAAGGCCAACCGCATGGCGCTGCCTCTGACGAGCGACTGGCACTTATGTTTGATAGCGCGCCTTGTCCATGCGCAGGCAATACGAATGTAGGCCCATCGTCGAGCGCTCCGCGCTATCAATGCAGAACCGTAGTCGGAGGTCGATGAAATGAACGCAATGCGGACGATGAATGTCGGCGGTTTGAGCCGTGCGGCAGGTGGCAATGTTTCCCCACTGGGTGGAGGACAGGCAGGCAAGCCGCCGGGTATGCAGCAGCTCGGCATGGAGCTCAAACCGCCGGGCATGGATTCGGTGGGCATGGGGGCCATGGCGTCGAACGCAGCCACGCGCGGCGCTGCCGGCATGTTCGGCGCGGCACAAGGCATGCCGGGCGCTGAAGGACTGTCGGGCGCGGCCAGCCGGGCAGGAGGGCCTTCGGCCGGTGGTGCAGGCGGTGCAGGTGGTGCGCAGGGCGCGGGCGGTGCGCAAAGTGGTGGCGGTGCGCAAGGTGCCGGCGGTGGCCAGGGCGGCGGACAGGGGGGCGCGCAAGGCGCTGGTGGCGCGGGTGAAGGCGGCCAGTCCGGCATGGAGTGGCTCACCAAGGCGATGGATATCTTCAGCCAGGTCCTGTCGACCGTGCAGTCGGCGATCACTGATGTGACGGGTATGCTCCAGCCGTTGATGTCCATGGCCAGTTCGCTGCCCTCGATGGGCAAGGGCCAGTAAGCGCCTTGCAGAAGCGCCGCCGCGCTAGCGGGGCGGCGCTTCTTCCAGCAAGCGCTTGGCCTTCTCCAGCGCCGCGCGCGCCGCACGCAAGTGCTGGCTCAGCGCAGCTAACTGCGCCAGTGCCCTGGCGGCGCGGTGCTCGAGCATCATGGCCTGATGTTCGTGCGCGGTGGCCCGTCGCAGGACAAGCGTGTAGCCGGGAGTGCCGGCTTCGGCCTGACGCAGACATCGCGCATTCGCCGCCCGTTCCAATGCGCATTGTTGTTCGAGTTCGGCGCAGATGTGGCGCTGTTGTTCGTATGCCGACATCGACACGCGCCATTCGCGCTGCGCGCGAACGAGCCGAATTCGCCGAAGCCGGCCGATCTGGATCGGTGATGGGTGCTCAACCATGCGGCGCGGCATCGATCGGCGTGGCCTCGAAGATACGGGCCAACTCGGCACCGGTCTGCCGTAGCGAGGAAGCATTGCGTTGTTGCTGCAGGAACCGCATCAGGCTGGGTCGCTGAGCGATGGCCAGGTCCGCCTCGGCGTCGGCACCCGGCTGATACTCGCCGACCTGGATCAACCACTCCAGCTCTGCATAGCGCGCCAGCCAATGGCGGAAGCGGGCGGCGTGCAGCCGCTGCGGCGTCGGTACGAGGCGGTCGAACAGCCGGCTCTGGCTGCGGAGCAGGTCGATCGCCGGGAAATGCGCCGCCTCGGCCAGCGCCGATGAGAGCTGGATATGCCCGTCCATGAGAGAGCGGACTTCTTCGGCCAGCGGTTCGTCATCGTGCTCGCATAACATCGTATAGAAGCCGGTGATGCTGCCAACCGGACTGCGCCCGCAGGCCTCGACCAGTTGCGCGAGCCGCGCCTGCACGCTCGGCGGAAAGCCGCCGCTTCCGGCCGGCTCGCCCAGGGCCAGGCCCAGTTCGCGTCCGGCCCTGGCATAGCGGGTCAACGAATCCACCAGCAGCAGCACGTGTTGGCCGCGCTCGCGCAAGCGGCAGGCCAGCCGCGCCGCCAGTTCCGCCGCACACAGGCGTTCGGCGGGCGAGCGATCGCTGGTGGCCACCACCGCGATCGTCGCGCCGCGCCGCTCGCCGAGGTGGCGCTGCAGGAAGTCGGCGACCTCGCGGCTGCGCTCGCCGATCAGCGCCAGCACCACGGTATCGCACTCGATCCGTTGCGCGAACGACCCCAGCAAGGTGCTCTTGCCTGCGCCGGCGGGGGCGAAGACACCCAGGCGCTGGCCTTCGCCGCAGGTCAGCAGGCCATCGATGGCACGCCAGCCGGTGGTGAGGGGGCGATCGATCGCAGGCCGGTCCAGCGCGGCGATGGGCGACACGGTGGGGAGGTCGATCCGCGGCAATGGCGGGCCGCCATCCAGCGGTTCGCCGAGGCCATCGATGACCCGGCCACGTGCCTGCTCGGCATCCACGTCCAGGCCCAGGCTTCCGCAGCTCTCCACCTCGCAGATCGGAGAGAGCCCTCGCAAGCCGTGCAGCGGCAACACCAAGGCCAGGGCACCTTCCAGGCCGACCACCTCGCCCTGTTGTTCGGCGCCCTCGCAGCCGCTGCGGATGCGCACCCGTTCGCCGATGTGCAGCGATAGCCCCGCCACGCGGATCAGCACGCCGCGCGCGTCGACGATCTTGCCGCACAGGCGCGGCAGCGTGTCGGCGCGATGGGAAGATGGATCGTTCATGGCGCCAACAGGCATCGTTCGATCCGCAACCCCGCATCGGCTTGCGCCACTTCCTCGAACGCAAGTACCGGCCCCGGCGCCGCCGCATGGGCGAGCATGGCCGCCAGGTGGGGGCGCAACACTGCCGAGGTCAGCAGCGGCACGGGCGGCGAGCCGCGGCTGTCGGCGAGCGTCTGTAGCCACGCCAGCATTCGTGCAGTCGGCACGAACTGCGGCTCGCCATCGGTGCCGGGCTCGATGCAGGATTCCAACTGCTGTTGCCAGGCCGGCTCGATGATGTCCGCCGGCAACGGGCTGTCTGCCTGCCGGTACTGGCGAACGATCTGTTCGCCCAGCGCAATGCGGGCATGGCGCAGCAAGGTGTCCTGGTTGAGCTCCGAGGCGGGGATCGCCAGCAGCGCATCGAGCACGCGGCGCAGGTTGCGGATGCTGATGCCATCGGCCAGCAACGCGCGCAAGGTTCCGGTCAGCGCAATGGCGCCCACGCGCGTTTCGAACTGACTGACCAATGCGTCGAACTCGCGCGAGAGCTGGCCCAGCATGAAGCGGGTGTCCTGCAGCCCGAAGAAATGCGCGGCGCGCAGCTGGCAGATCTCCAGCAGGTGCAGGCACAGAGCTTCATCGATATCGGCCGACACGATGTCTTCGCCTGCGAGCGCAGCGGCGGCCTCGGCCCGCAACCAGCGCGAGAGGGCATAGCCGGGCCGGTAACCTTCGATGGCCTCGGGCAACGGCGTGGACTGGCTGCTGACCAGCCGGCATCCGGGCACCAGCGTGCTGCTTTCGAACGGCGTTTCCTCGATATCGACCACGTAGTGATGCGACGGCAGCAGATCGTCGCGCAGCAGGCACACGCCGGGGAAGGGCGAGCCGGTGGTGAGCGTGAGTTGGCGGCGCAGGATCGACATGCGGGTGTTCAGGGCCTCGGGCGCGATCGCGTTGAGCGCGTCCGGGCTGATGCGGATGCGCAAGGGAGCCGAGGTGCCCAGTTCGACGTCATCGAGGATGCGCGGCAGGTAGCTGCCGCCGTCGCGCGTCATGGCGGGCATCGGCGCGCGTTCGGAATTGGCGTCGATGCGGGCACGTTTCTGGATCGCCAGGGTGAGCGCACCCAGCGCCAGGCTGGCCGGAAGGAAGGGAAAGAACGGCATGCCGGGGAGCACGCCGATGGCCAGCAACAGCAAGGCCGTGGCGCCCACGGCGCGCGGCAGTTGCCGCAGTTGGCCGGTCACTTCCGCGCCGAGATCGCCGCCGCCTTCGTCATCGTCCGTGCCGCACACGCGGGTGATGAGAATCGCGGCGGCCATCGCACTGAGCAGCGAAGGGATCTGCGCGACCAGCCCGTCGCCGATGGTCAGCAGGGTGTAGCTGCGCATCGCAGCGGGGAAATCCATGCCGCGCTGCATCACCCCGACCAGGATGCCGCCGGCGAGATTGACCGCCGCCACCAGGAAGGTCGCGATGCTGTCGCCCTTGACGAACTTCATCGCCCCGTCCATGGCGCCATACAGATAGGTTTCGCGCTCCATCTCGCGCCGTCGCGCCCCGGCGTGCGCGGCGCTCAATATGCCGGCGCGCAGGTCGGCGTCCACACTCATCTGGCGGCCGGGGATGCTGTCCAGGGTGAAGCGCGCCGAAACCTCGGCCACGCGGTCGCCACCCTTGGCGATGACGATGAACTGGACCACGCCGAGCACCACGAACACGACCAGCCCGACCACGACGTTGTCGCCTGCCGCCACGCTGCCCAGGGTGTGGATGATCTCGCCCGCGCGAGCTTCGAGCAGGATCATCCGGGTCGAGGCGATCGAGATGGCCAGCCGCAGCAAGGTGGCGCCGAGCAGCATCGCGGGGAAACTGGACAGATCGGTCGGGCGGCGCACCTGCAGGGTAGCCGTCAGCAGCAACAGGCTGATCAGGAAGCTCGCGCCGATCGCCAGGTCCAGGATCCAGGGCGAGACCGGCACCACCAGCAACGCCAGGATGCCGGCCGTGGCGATCGCAGTCGCCAGATGGCCTCGCTGGCGGCCAAAGATCGGGCCGTCAAGTCGCAGCAGTGGATGGACTGGGCGCATCGTCCTGGCCGGATTCGTCGTGGTTGCGGCGGGCGCGTTGCTTGACTTCGGGCCGGCCCTCGTCGTCCCGCATCTCCTTGCGCAGCTCTTCGTGGCTCATGCGCAATTGCCGCAGGCGCAGGCGATGCTTGAGCCACAGGTCGGCCAAGGCCAGCGGCAACAGTGCGGCGCCGGCCTGCGCCAGTTGCAGCAGTTGCTGGCGGCCACTGCGGAGCAGATGTACGGAAGGCTCGGCCCAGGCCATGGCCGCCGGCAATTCGGTCAGCTCGTGGGCGATGACCCGGAACAGGAGCCAGGCGCACACGACCACGAGGAGCAGGGTGGACAACAGGTCGGCCAGCTTGTCCAGGGTGAAAACCTGCTTCAGGCCCTGGGCCGGATTCAAGCGGTCGAACCGCGGCTGCAGGGCTTTCCAGGAGATCTGGCAGCGCGTTTGCGCCAGGCCGATGGCGACGCTGCCAAGCAAGGTCAAGCCGACGAAGGCACCCGTACAGGCGGCGAAGGCAGGCAGCACCAGGGTGGGCAACCAGGCCGTGGCGCCGGAGCCGTCGCTCGTCACCTGGACAAGGAGGCGCCAGTAGGCGCCCAACGAAGGCGGTGCCAGGAGCAGCAGCACGGCGCTTCCCAGCAGGAGTCCCAACGCGGCGGTCAACGCCTTGCTATGGGCCACTTCGCCGCGGGCCGTGGCTTCGCGCAGCCGTTTCGGGGTCGGGGGCTGGGTCTTTTCGCTCATGGCCGCGCCAGTGCGTGTGCGGCCAGCACGGCGATGGCCTGCATCAGCGAAGGTGCGGCGGCATGGAGCGCAAGCGCGGCGATCAGGCCGCGCAGCGCCATCGACAAAGTGAAGGCGTTGAGTTCGGACATCAGCCGGTTCATCACGCCCACGCCGAGCTCGACGGCCAGCAGCAGCCCGACGACCGGCGCGGCCAGCGTGACGCCACGCGCGATGGCTTGCGGGAATCGTTCCCCCAGCAGTTCCCGCAGCTGCGGCAGATAAGGCTCGGGCGACAGCGTGGGCCATGCCGACGATGCGTCGAGGAGCGCGGCGCACAGATGCAGCAGGCCATCCCCGCTGAACATCCAAAGCGTCAGCAAATGGACCAGGATCGATTGCCAGGGGCTGGATTCCTGGCCATCGACCGGCGCGTAGCCCATCGAGAAACTGTAGCCACCGGCGTGGTCGATCAGGCTGCCGGCGGTGGACACGCAGGCATAGAGCATATTGAGGAAGCAGCCCAGGAGCAGGCCGGCCATGGCCTGCACCAGCAGCACGGGCAGCCAATCGCGCGGCCACTGGCGACCCCACTGCATCATGCCCAGTGCCAGCGCGAGGGGAAGACGCACGGCTCCGCCCATCGGCCCGGCGAAGTTCAAGGGAAGCAGGCTGAGGGCCACCGCCGGGGCGACGCAGGCGAGTGCCAACGCTTGCAGTTGCGAGAGCAGGTGCGCGGCCGCACTCATGGGATGCCTCCCAACTGCAAGGCCATGGCTTCCAGGAGCTGGCGGATCTCGCGCGAGGTGGCCGGCGCGGCGACCATGAGCGCCAGGCCGACGGCGACCAGCTTGATGGCGTAGGGCAGGCTCTGGTCCTGGATCTGGAACAACGTCTGCACGATCGCGATGGCGATGCCCGCGACCACGGCCGTCAGTACGATCGGCAGCGAGATCCGGTAGACCGCCAGGAAGGCCTCGGTGGCGAAGGACATCAGGTCGCTCATGTCACGTATCCCAGGATCAGGCTGTGCATCAGCCGCGACAGGCCGTCGGACAGGACCAGGATGAGCAGTTTGAGCGGCGTGGACAGGGTAGTGGGCGAGAGCATCACCATGCCCAGCGCCATGAGGATGTTGGCCACGACCAGGTCCACGACAAGCAGCGCGATGTAGAGCACGACGCCGATGCGGATGCCGGCCGAGATTTCGGAAAGCACGAAGGCCGGAACCAAGACCATCAGGTCGTCGTCTGCGGCCGTGCTGTCGGGGTCGTGCCGGACGATGGCTTCGCGCACGAACGCGACTTCCTTGGGTGGTGCATGCGCGGCGATGAAACGGCCCAGCGGTTCCTGGAAGGCTTCGCGGATTTCATTGAGCGTCGGTGGGGGCGCGCCGCTGCCAAGGCGATCGGGAAAATCCAGCGTCCCAAGCGCCTGGTTCATCACCGGCGCCATCACCACCATGCTGCCGGCCAGGGCCACCACGGCGATGGTGAGGTTGCCGGGGACCTGCTGCAGGCCCAGCGCATTGCGCAACAACAGCAGGACGATGTTGATCTTGGTGAAAGGCGTCAGCATGACGACCAGCACCGGCAGCGCGCCCACGGCCACCAGCAGCGCGACGGTCTGCAGATGGTCGGGGCTGGTCACGGCGCGCGCGGGGAGCTGATACGTTCGATGACCACGCCCAGATGTTCGCCCAGGCGGACCAGCGCGCCATGGGCGAAGGGTGTGCCTTCGCAGCGCAGGGTGACATCCGTACGCGTCAGCGTTTCGGAAACTTCGAGCGTCGTGCCAGGACGCAGGCGCGCGATGTCCTCCACGCTCAGGCGCAGGGTGGCCAGCACCACGTCCAGGTCCAACATTATCTGGTCCACCGCGACCAGAGGACCGTCGGCAGGCAAGGGCAGCGAAGAGGGGGACTGGATCATGCAGCGGGTTTCCTGGAGGGTCAGTGGGAAGTCGGCATGCCCATGCACCAGACGCAGCCGGAGGAGGGGCCGTTCGCTTGCCACGCGCACGACCGCACCGGGGCGGACACGCGCCAACTGGCCGCGGGCCAGGCGGCTTGCGGGCAGACAGATCGACACGGGCACCTGCAGGTGGGCGCGCAACGCGTGCCGCTGTTGCGATTGCCAGGCCTGGTATTCGGCGCGTCGCTGCAAGGCCTGCAGCCAGCCACGCCCGCGCAGGCCGATTCGACCCTTGCGGCCGCTATCGCGGTCCGTGACCTCCAGCATGAGCGCACTGGATACCGGCCGGCGCCGCAGTGGACCGCTGTCGATGCGCAGGGTCGTGCCCAGCACGCCCTCGAGCATGCACAAGGCGGCGCTGTGGGCGCACAGCAGGGCGGCGAACCGGTCGGCCGGGAGGCATTCGGCCAGCACCGGCGACAACGCCGGATCCAGGGCGTCCAGATCGAGCTCCAGATGGCCCACGCCCAGGCTGCTGTGTACGCGAAGGCGCATCGGCGTCCACGTCGCCGGGGCCGCCGGCAGCACGCGCAGGCTGTAGCGCCGCCGCCCCGCGCACGCCTCCAGGCCGAAGCCGCGCAACTGCGCCTGCGCCCGCAGGTGCTGGGCATGGCGTGGCGATCTATAAGGCAGCTGTGACCAGACCATCAGGGCAGCGCCTTCCACTGCGCGAGCAAGCTGTCCAGCCGGCGGTTCGCCGCGTCTCGCAGGCCGTCGCGGACGGCGGCGAGCTGCGAGGTGAGGCGGCCGCGCACCACGCCGGTGGCAGTCTCCACGACGCAGCAGGTACGGCTCAGCGAAGCGTCCGCTATCACTTGCGGCATTCCGGTGCGGAGCGGGCCTGGCGGCAATTGGCCGGAAGCTTCCCGGCTCGTCCATGCCTCGGCGATCCAGGCATGGGCGAGGGACAACTGTTCGGCACAGACCCGGATCGACACCACCGGCTGCGGCGATGCCACAGCCAGGCAGCACGCCAGTTCCGGCTGCAGCCACTGCGCCGGGCCATGCGCCGACAGCAGTGCATCGATGCGTTGGTCGACCAGGGCGCTCAACTCGCGTTGCAGTCGAATGGACGCGCGCGCCAGGGCGGCCGAGAGCGCAACGTGCCGGCGTGCCGACAAAGCCATGCCGGCGCGGTGGCCGCGGCGGATCGCCCTGGCCCTGGCTTGTCTGCAGCGGGCGCGTGCATCCGCTGCCTGGTGCGCGCGTTCCTGCTCCAGCAGGTCCCAGGCCCGGACCAGGGCTTGCACCGAATGCCATTCGCCTGCCTCGATGAGGCCGTCGTCGTGGAGCGAGGCGTCGCCCATCCGCAGGATCAGCATCGTGTCCTCCACAAGCGCAGTGCATCCGATACGCAGGCGCGCGCACGCTGCCGGTCCAGCGGGGCGAAGGCGCGTGGCTCCTCGCTGAGTGCGCGCGGCAGGCGCAGCGACCACCAGGCGTCCAGGCCCTGGCCCTGATGCGCCAGGCAGAACAGCGCAAGGCCCCGCGCGGTCAGAAGGAAGCGGTCGGATAGATCGATGGGTTCGTCCGTTTCGAACGCGGCAGGCGTCCGGCGCTGCAATTGATCCAGAGGCTGGCGGCCGATGTAGGCAGCGAGCAGCCGGCGCTCGCCGATGCCGACGCTTCGCCGCACCTGAGCAGCGGCCGCGCTTGCGGCCGCCAGCCTGCAGACCCTGGCGAAGGCGGGGCGGCCGCGCGGGACTGGAAGCCAGCCGACACGGCATTGCCCAAGTTGGGGGTACGCGCGCAGCAGCTGCAGGCTGGCTTGACCCAGTTCGCGTTCGTGGCGCGGTGGGCGCGGCGGCGAGAGCCAGGACCAATGCGCCCAATGCGCGGGAAGCAGACGGTTGGGTCGCGCCATCACGGGCCTGCCTTCGGGCGGCTGGCCTGGCCCGCGCGGGGTGGAATCGGTGTGTTCGCCATGATCGGCACGGCGGGCCGGGGGCCTCGCCGCCAGGTTGCCGGCAGCCATTGCGCCAGTTTGAAGCCGCGCAACTTTTCGCCGTAGGCCGCGGCAAGGGCGGCCAGCGCCAGCAGCAAGGCAAGCAGCCACCAGGTGCTTCGCCAGACGGCGGACTGCCCCGTCGAGCGCGAGGAAACCAGCGCGGCATCGGGCGTCACCGGCACGAAGACCACCGATACCTGCGATGGATCCAGCCCGCCGGCCGCGTCCGCCACGAAGCGGCGGATGGCATCGCGCGAGACCGACAGGTCCTCCGCGCTGTCATGCCGAAGCAGCACGGTGGCGGCCTGTGGTGTGGGCAGGCTGTCACGCTGCAGGGCGCGCGGCAGCCCGACCTGCACGTCGGCGTGCAGGACGCCGTCGATGTGCTCGAGCGCGGCGGACAGGTCGTTGTTGAGCCCGATCAGCAGCCGCACCTGCTCCTCGGCCGGCGTGCTGATGAAGCCCTTCTTGCCGAAAAGTTGTTCCAGCGTCTGCCGCGGCCGCGCCGGCAATCCGTAGGCATTGGCCAGGCTGGCCGCCGCCGGCACGCTGGCGGCATCCACCTCGACCTGCCATGCGCCATCCCGCCGCAGGTGCTTTTCGGCCGCGATGCCGTGCCGATCGAGAACGCTCAAGGCATGGTTGGCGTCCTCGTCCGAGGCTTTGTCCAGCAGCGGTGCGCTGCACGAGGCGAACAGCGGCAGCACAAGAAGCGACAGCGCGCGGCGCATGGCTCAGGTTCTCTGCGTCAGCGTCTGCACCGAGCGCGAGAGATCCTCGGCAAGGCGCACGCTCAGTTGCACGCGCACGCCGAATTCCCCCACGGCCGCCTGCAGTCGCAGCATCGCCGCGGGTGAGGCAGGCGACCCGGCGACGCTAGCGAGCTCGCGCACTACCTGTTGGTGAGCGCCCACGTGGCGGCTTTCGATCAGTTGCAGCAGCGCGCCGAGGCGATCGTTGGCGGCTGGCACCGCTTGCGGCCCGGGTAGCGGCAGGCGCGCGGCAAGGGCGTTGACCGGGCCGGCGGTGGCGGCGAGGGCGGGAATCGGAAGCATGGTCATGGCTCCGGTTGGGAAGGAAGGAGGGATGTTTCAGGCACGGTCGAGCGCGGCCATGAGTTGCAACATGGCGTCGGCGAGGCGGCAGGCCGCCGGGCTGTCCTCATTGCGTACGCTGCGGAACGTGTTGGCGGCCAGACTGCCTTCGTTCAGTGCGAACTGGCACACGCCCAGCCATGCGCTGGCCAGCGCGTAGCCTGGGGCGACCGACAGCGCGGCACGGCAATGGCTGGCCGCGCGCGCATATTCCTGCCGGTCGATGTCCAGCAGGGCCAGCCCCAGCCAAGGGCTGGCCCTGTCCGGGAAGGCGGTCCGCAAGTGCTCGAACAGTTGTCGCGCCTGCGCAAAGCTGCCGTGGCTGCGCGCCAGATGGCCCGCACCGACAAGCAGCGTCAGCAGGTGTTCGGCATCGGCGGGCCCGGCCTTCATCGCATGGCACCGGCAACCACCCTCAACGGGTGGCGCGTGCGGTCTCCTTCTGCGCGTCGGTGAGCCCCTGGATGGCCGAGGTGGCCACGCTTTGCACGGTGTTGACCTGCCCCATGGCCTGTTGCACGCGGATCATCGCGACGTTGCCCTGGTTCTGCCCCGAGCTCGAACCCATCTGTGACTGCGCACGATTGAGCAGCGTTTCGAAACGCTTGTTCTGTTTTTCCAGGATCTTGGCCAGGATTTCGGCCACCCGTCCGGAGGACAGGCCCGAGTTCTGGCTATAGGGGGCGGTGCCGGAAGCGGCTTGGCCGCTGCCGGAGGAAGGATTGAAGCTGACGTTGAAGCTCATGGTGTGTCTCCTTCATTGTCACGGGGATGAAGGCTGGCGCCGCAGATGCTCGAGATAGATCTGCCGGGCCAGCCGTATGCTCGCGGCGAGCATTCGTTGCTGGACGCTGCTGGCGTGTTCGGGCGTCCAGGTGCGCGAAGCGGAATCGAGTTCGTCGAGCAGCGCCTGGGCCAATTGCGGATCGGACAGTGCCTGTTCGATGTCCGTTGGTCCGAGTGCGCCGAGAGCGCTGCGCGTGTCAGTAACAGTTGCCATTGCCGGCCTGCCCGCTGTAATGAATGATGCGTTTGCGCGACGGGTCGACCAGCCGCACGGAGCAGCGGGCCAGTTCGATGACCTGGCCCTCGGTCAGCTGTCCACCTTCGAAGTAGCGGCGCGGCGTGCCGTCGGAGATCCACTGGCCATGCGGCGTGCTGACCAGGCTCCAGCGCGGCGTGCTCAACGGCAGCCGCGCCTGGGTGGCGAGCAGCGCCGGATTCTCGGCGAACTCCAGTGCCTCGATGCCGCGCACCGCGTCGCGGACCTCGCGCGCGACGGCGGCCGTGTCCCACGCGATCTCGTCCAGATGGGAGGCCCGCCCGCCGGTGACGACACGGTAGCGGCCGGGTTGCAGCTCGGTGACCTGGCTGACCGCGTAGTGGCGGGACAGCACTTCGTCCAACGTCCGCAGCACCCGGCTGCGTACCGCCACGCGAAACAGCGCGGCGCTCTCCCCCTGCTGTCGCACCTGGGCGCGCAGCAGGCCAAGTTCGCGTTCGTTGTGGACCATGCCGCTGTAGACGGCGCGCCCGCTCCTGGCGTCGATCTCGCGTCGAACGCTGGATCCCAATGCGTCGGACCCATCCCGGCCCGGGCCGGAGTCCAACTGCGCGCGCCTGGGCCACGCACCCAGCGTGATGCTGCCGAGCGCCGCGGCGCCAAGCAGGATCGCGACGCGGGATCTTCCCATCCGCCAGGACACACTGGGCGGCCAGTGCAGGGAAGGCCAAGGCGCCACAGGCGCTTCGTAGCGTAGGGAGACGGCGGCTACATGGATTTCGTCACCGCCTCGCAGCGTGGCGCGGCGGCCTTGCCGGACCTCCCGGTTGCGTACTCGAACGCCCGGCGCCAGTGCGTGCAGACGCAGCCGCCGGGCGCGCGGCTCGAGTTCGACATGTCGCGCCGCCACCTCCTCATCGAGCAGGCGGATGTCGCATTCCTCGCCGCTGCCCAGCAGCAAGCGTTGTCCGCGCCGCAGGCCGGCCTGCGCGCCGGCATGCAGGCCGCTGCAGACGAGCAGGCGGGCCTGGCCGTTCATTGCAGGTCCCTGCGCCGGTACGGCGCGACCGCGTACGTCGGTGGGTACACCGGCACGCGCGGGGTGATCATCACGATGCGCTGGAAGCGCTCCTCGCGAACCCGGCGGCTGCGGAACAGGGCGCCGAGGAACGGAATGCGCGATAGAAACGGAACCCTGCGGTTCTGGGTCGATTCGCGGGTCAAGGTGTAGCCACCGATCAGCAGCGAGCTGCCATCCTCGATCACCGCCTGGGTGGCGATGCTGTGGTCCTGGATGGTCGGTACGCCGTCCACTGCATTGGCCGCATTGAGCGAGCCATCCTTCAGATGAATTGCCAGGCGCACGTTCGCATCGGGGCTGCCGCCGATGCTGGGCGTCACGCGCAGCCGCAGGCCGGCGTCCATGCCATAGAGTTCGGCGGCCCGCTCGCCGCTGACACGCACGTACATGCGTTCGACCGAGGAGATGACCGCCTCGGTGTTGTTGAGCGTGCGAATCCGCGGTTGTGACTGGATGCGCGCCTTGCCGCTGGCTTCCAGGGCCCGGATCCGCGCGATGAAGCCGCCGGAATCCTCGCCCTGCAGCGTGACCGCACCGTCGGTCCTGAGCGCGCCGAATGACAGCCAGTCCACCCCAAGCTCATTTTGTACATCGCTGGAGACATCGATGATCGTCGCCTCGATTTCCACCGATGCCTGCGGCACGTCCAGCTGCGCGATCGCCTCGGCGATGCTGGGCATCATCGCCGCCGGTGCCCGCACCAGAATGGCATTGGTCTGGCCATGGGCCATGGCATGGCCGGCGCCGGAGGGCTCGCGCGGCGCCTGCGCCTGGGGCGCCTCGGTGTCGTGCAGCGAGGGCTCCGGCTCCTGTGGGAACGCGGTGGCCGGCGCCCTCACCGTGGCGGCCAATACGGGCAGGGTAACCGGTGCATCGGTGCCGCCCAGCAGCTCGGAGATCAAACTGGCCACACCGGGCACGTTGATGCGCTGCTCGCCGTTGTCGTAGGTCATGTCCGAGGCGCGGGCATGCTTGAGCGGGAACACGCGTATGACCGGCTGGCCGGTTTGCCGGCCATCTTCGAAGGCGACCTGGCGACGCCCATTGTCGAGTGCATCGCCGACCGCCGCCAAGTACGGGGCAGGGCCGGAAATCCGCAGGATCGATCCGCTGCTTGCCAGCGGCAAATGCAGGTTGAGCAGCTTGAGCTCGCGCAGCAGCGACAGGGCCTGCTTGCCGCCGAGGGGCGAGACATCGAAGCTGCGCGTCTGCATGTCGGCCATCGCGGTGACGTGGATGACGTCGCCATCGCGCCACCACTGCAGGTTGTAGGCGTCCACCAGGCGAAGAAAGGCCTCGCGCGGACGTTGGTTCAAGGTGCCGCTGACGGTGCCGCGCAGGCGCGCGGGGATGTCGGCTTGCAGGCCGCCGGCAGTGATGACCTCGCGCAGTACATCGCCGATGGGCCGGTCCAGTCCGTTGATCGTCAATGGCTCGCGCGTCCACGTACTGCCCATGGCCGCGTGCGGGCCGATGCCGGTGATCAAGGCAATGGCCGTGGTGAGCAGGTAAGGAGACTTGCGCATGGTGGACAACGGAAGACGCCTTGGGTTTTCTGTGCGGCGTCTAGATTGCGATTCGTAGTCTTGTGGTGGGCGCTACATGAATATAGCTTTGAGAATTAGGCGATATTCCTTGAGCTATGCAGACGAATCGTATGTTGTGTTTGAAATTCTGTTCGAATTCCTTGCGGCGTATATATATATATCCACGCCCAGCGAGTCGTCTTCTTAGCTAATGAACGTGTCGGCAAACACGTTCTTTGGATGGAGACTCTCGAGGTGGCTATGAAGAGTTGTCAGTTCGATATCAATCTATCGGTGCCGCGAATGCGTTCGCTCAGGGTCAACGGGATGTCGACCTGTTTTCGTCTTGAGGAGATCTACTGGACTTTGCTCGACAGGATCGCCGCACGCGCCGGGGTATCGGTCAGCGTCGTGGTGTCTTCCTGGGCCCGATATGCGGATCTGCGCTACGGCGGGGTGCCCAACCTGTCGTCGTTCGTCCGCATCTGCTGCCTGATGCACATGTGCGAGCAGGAGCTGGAGGCGCTTTCAACCCGCCAGCATCTCATCGCCGCCAGCAAGCATGTCCCCGGAAGGACGTTGTAATTCCTTCGACGGGCAGCCCCGTGGGCCTGGCGTCAGATCGTGCTGCACTGGCGCCAGCGCACCGGCTCGCTGGTGCCGGGGCGCGGGTTGAGCTGGATGCGGACGGTGCGCAGCACCGGGTAGCGTTCGACTTCGCGGCAGATCAACGGCCAGGCGGCGTCGTCGTCGGCTTCGCGATCGACGGCCAGGGTCAGCCGCGTCAGCCAGATCCCGCGGGTGATGCCGGGGGTCTGCGCCAGCGCCCGCGAAACGGCAGCCTGGTAGCGGTCGAGCGTGGCCGGATCAGGATCGGCGGGGCGGCCGACGATATCGTCCGTGCCGGCGGCGGGCACGACAGTGGCGGGCAGCGTCGCTGCGACCGCCGTTGCCGGCCTCGGCTGCGGCGGGGCAATGGCGGCCACGGGTGCGCTCACTGCTGGCGGATGCGAGGACAGATAGCCCAGGCCCACCACCAGTCCCAGCGTCAGCGAGGCCAGGGCGGCGATACCGGTGTGGCGCTGCGCCCGGCGGCGTGCGCTCTGGACGATGCGGTTCTCGATCTCGGCCGGCAGGTAGGGCTTGAGGACCGGCCAGATGCGGCGGCCATCGAGGATCTCCACCGCCTGCCGGTCCGCCGCGGCCAGGCCTTCGCGCTCGACCTTGCCTTCGGTGATAAGCACGCCACCCTGGGCGCCGGCCAGCCGCAGCGCCGCGCCCAGTTCGTTCACCGCCGCTGCGCCGATGCGGTAGGCGCGGCCGTGCTTGCAGGACACCATCCACGGTGTCCCTTGACCGCTGCGCATCAGGAAGTCGCTGCGCGGCGAGCCGTCGTCCTCGGACTGGGCGGCCAGGGTCCAGCCGCGCTCGTCGTGCAGGGCGCGGCGGACGATTTCGGAAAAATCGCGCCAGTGCAGATTGGCCAGCGCCGCCAGGCCGGCGCGCGTCTCATCGCGGCGGCGGCGCACCCACCACAGGTACACGGTGCTGGCGCTCCAGACCACGACGGCCAACAGCAAGGCGAGAATCCAGGAAAACATGTAATACCCGTGTAGTACCCAATGGTCGCGACGCAGCGACGAACGCGCAGTCTATATCGGCGCGTGGGGGGCGATCATGAGGGGAGTCGCCTGGGCCGGGCTGGCCCGTGGCAGGCAGGAAGCGCCCGCCAGTCCGAAGTCGAGAGGGGAGGGTAGCAATCGACATTTGCGTGGACTGGCGGGCAGTCCGATTGTCGGAAAATCGATGTTGCTTTGCAACAACGCCGCCGGGCACGCGGCGGCGCATGCCTAGCCCAGGCTCAGCCGGGGGTGTCGCCGTCCGGTCCGTCGATGTCGGTCTGCGGCTCGGCCGGGCCGCGCGCCACGCGCTCGGCGGCGGCCAGGCGGCTCACCTGGCTGCGCAACTGCGACAGCTGCCGGCGCAGGGCGTCCAGCTCTTCGCGTTCGGGGACGTCGAGCCGGCGCAAGGCGCTGCGCAGGCGGTCGTCGAAGGCGCGCTCGATACGCCCCCAGCCCACGGCGGCGTTGTCGCGCACCTGCTCGAAGCGGCTTTGCACCTCGTCGCGCACGCTGTCGGTGCGCTCCTCGGCGCGGCGGCGGCCATCGCGTTCGACCTCGGCGCCTTCCTGGACCAGGCTGTCGAACAGCCGGCTGCCTTCGGCCTGGGCGCGTTGCAAGGCCCCCAGGCCGGCCCACCACACGTGCTGGGCCGATTCGCCCAGGCGCCGCGACCATTGCTCGGCCTGCGCCTGGAATGCCTCGCCGGTCTCTTCTTCGGGCGCGTTGCCATGGCGGCGGTTGCGCTGCGCGTTCGGATTTGCACTGGTCATGATGCGGCTTCCCATCAGCGACGGATGGGGCCAGCCTAGCGACGCGCTTGCATTGGCCGGGTGAAGTCAGGCCCGCGGGGCTTAACCGAGCTTGTCGCTGAGCACGCGGCGGATTTCGGCCTCCACCATGCCCTTCATCGCCGAGAGCAGGAAGCCCAGCGTGGCGGTCACGCGCACCGCGCCGGGCAGCAGCTGGATCGCCCCGTCCACGCCGCTGCCGCTGAACTGCAGGGCATCGCCCTGCCAGTGCGAACGCAGGCCGAAACGCGCGTCGAGCTTTTGCGCCGCTTCTTCGATCGCGGCGCGCGCCTGTTCGGGGGTCTTGGCGTGTTCTTGGCGGATATCGATCTGGGACATGCCGGTTCCGGGGCAATGGAAAGACGCGCATTGTCGCCGCCTCGCCGCGCGGGCGCCAAATCCTGCCCACGCCGAACCTTCGCGCGCGCAGGCCCGCTGCTGCGCTTCTGGATGTTCAAGCAACCTGCTAGGCTGCGCCGCGTGCGCGAACTGCAAGTCCACTTCACCCACCGGCAGCAGCCGGACCATCCGCTCAAGCCCGGCGTCCACCGGATCGTTCGCCATGCCTCGGGCAACGTGCGGCTGGTCGAGGACACGCAGGGGGCGCTGCTGCTGGCGCAGTTCTGCCTGGACCGCCGCGGCCTGTGGCTGCAGGTTGCCAATGGCGTGCGCGGCATCCACGTCAACGGCCGCCCGGTGCGGCGCATGGCCTGGCTGCGGCCCGGCGATGCGGTCTATGCCGATGGCGTGGAGATGGTGCTGCGCGCGGCGCTGGCGCCGCAGGCGCGGATACCGGCGGCGGCCAACGACGTGCCCGGCGATGCCTTGATGCTGCTGCGCGGCGTCGGTGGCCGCCACCACGGCCGCTGTTTCACCCTGGAGCAGGCGCGCCTGGTCGGCAGCGAAGCCGGCGCGGACATCCTCATCGACGACGATCTGTTCGCCGCGCGCCATGCGCGGCTGGAGCCGCACGACGGCCGCGTGCTGCTGCGCGACCTCGGTTCGCCCGACGGCAGCGTGGTCAACGGCGTGGCCGTGCGCGACTGCTGGCTGCAGCCGGGCGACCAGCTGGTGTTCGATACCCAGCACCGCTTCGTGCTGGAAGTGCCGGTGCAGCCACCGCTGGTCGATGCCGAACCGGTGGCCGAGCCGCTGGCCACGCGCAAGCCGGCGGCCGCCGCGCAGGAAGGCGAGGCAAGGCCGCGCGGCCGCGTCAGCCGCTGGCCGTGGTTGTTGCTCAGCGCGGCGCTGCTGGCCGCGCTGCTGAGCGCGCTGCTGTGGTTCGGCGCGCGCTGAGCGCCTTCCACCCGCGCCAGCCCAGCAGCACGGCGAGGATGGCCGCATACAGGGCCGGCTCGCGGATGTCGGACTTCACCAGCCACCAGAAGTGCAGCACCGCCAGCACGCCGACGGCGTAGACCAGTTTGTGCAGCCGCCCCCAGTTGCGCTTGAGCCGGCGGATCCAGCCCTGGGTCGAGGTGATGGCCAACGGCACCAGCAGCAGCCAGGCCAGGAAGCCGACCGTCAGGTACGGCCGCTTGACGATCTCCTCGAAGATCTGCGTCCAGTAGCCGCGCAGGTCCAGGCTCAGGTACACGCACAGGTGCACGCTGGCGTAGAAGAAGGCGTACAGGCCGAGCATGCGCCGGAAGCGGATCAGCACCGCCTGGCCGGTGAGCTGCCGCAGCGGCGTGATGGCCAGGGTGAACATCAACATGCGCATCGCCCACAGGCCGGTGCGGTGTTCGATCTCGGCCACCGGGTCGGCGCCCAGGGCATCGCTGCCGGTTTGCCACACCTGCCAGAACTGCCAGGCCAGCCACAGCGCCGGGGCCAGCGCGGCCAGGTGCACGAGCGTCTTGGCCACGATCAAGCCGGCGCTGGCCCGGCGCGCCGGTGGACGCGGCGCGGCGGGCCGGCTCAGAACCACTTCCTCAGGTCCATGCCCGTGTACAGCGAGGCGACCTGCGCGCCGTAGCCATTGAAGGGCAGGGTGGGGATGCGTTCGGCGAACAGCTTGCTGGCCGTGCCCGAGATGCGGCGCTCGGTCTTCTGGCTCCAGCGCGGATGGTCCACGGCCGGATTGACGTTGGAGAAGAAGCCGTACTCGTGTGGCTGCAGTTCGTGCCAGGCGGTTTCGGGCATCTTCTCGACAAAGGCGATCTCGACGATGGACTTGATGCTCTTGAAGCCGTACTTCCACGGCACCACCAGGCGCAGCGGCGCGCCGTTTTGCTGCGGCAGCGGCTTGCCGTACAGGCCGGTGGCCAGGAAGGTGAGCGGGTGCATGGCCTCGTCGATGCGCAGGCCTTCCTTGTAGGGCCATTCGATCGAGCGATAGGCGATCCCCGGCATCTGCTTGGGATCGGCCAGGGTGGTGAAGGCCACGTACCTGGCCTTGGCAGTGGGCTCGAAGCGCTTGAGCACGGCGGCCAGCGGCACGCCGTTCCAGGGGATCACCATCGACCAGCCCTCCACGCAGCGCAGGCGGTAGACGCGCTCCTCGGCGCTGATGCCCTTGAGCAGGTCCTCCAGCGCCAGCGTGCCGGGCTTGGCGCATTCGCCGCCGACCTTGACCGACCACGGCTGGGTGCGCAGGGTCTTGGGCGCGCGCGACGGGTCGGTCTTGTCGGTGCCGAACTCGTAGAAGTTGTTGTAGCTGGTCACGTCCTCGTAGCGGGTCAGCGTTTCGCTGGTGCCAAAGCCCTGGCGCGCCTGTTCGGGGGTGATCGTGACCTTGGGCGGCGGCGGCGGATCGGCCTCGGCGCAGCCGGACAGGCCCAGCGCCGGTCCCAGCGCCAGTGCCTGCAGCAGGCGGCGGCGGTCGCGGTAGACCGCTTCGTCGGTGATCTCGTGCGCGGGGATGCGCAGGGCGTCGCGGATCGACATCGGGGGCTGCCTGGTTGGGGTGCAGGTACTCAGACTGCACCGGCGTGGCAGAAGTTTCCAGCCGGGAGCGGCCATCGCCGCGGGCGATGGATGCAATTGCAACTTTTTGCGCGTCCGCCAACCCTGGTGCGCTGCGGCATACTAGGCGACTGCACAGACACAGGTGGGACATGACGCGCGCGTTCAATTTCAGTGCCGGCCCGGCGACCTTGCCCGAAGTGGTCTTGCGCCAGGCGCAGGCGGAAATGCTGGAATGGAATGGCGTGGGCGCCTCGGTGGTGGAGATCAGCCATCGCAGCGTCGATTTCATCGCCCTGGCCGAGCGCAGCGAAGCCGACCTGCGCCAGTTGCTGGCCATCCCCGACGACTACGCGGTGCTGTTCCTGGCCGGCGGCGCGACCACCCAGCAGGCCCTGCTGCCGCTGAACTTCGCCGCGCCCGGGCAGACCGTGGACTTCATCGTCACCGGCCACTGGGGCAAGACCGCGATCAAGCAGGCCAAGCCCTACGTGAACGCGCACGTGGCTGCCGATGGCGAGGCCGGCGGCTACCGCGACATTCCCGCGCGCGACAGCTGGCAGCTCTCGCCCGACGCCGCCTACGTCCACATCACCGCCAACGAGACCATCCACGGCGTGGAGTTCCGCGATACCCCGGACGTGGGCGAGGTGCCGCTGTTCGCCGACTTCAGTTCCTCGATCGCCTCCGAACCGCTAGACGTGTCGCGCTACGGGCTGATCTACGCCGGCGCGCAGAAGAACCTGGGGCCGGTGGGCATCTCGGTGGTGATCGTGCGCCGCGACCTGCTCGGCCGCCAAGGCCAGCCGCGCGCGGACATCTTCGACTACCGCTCGCATGCCGCGCGCGACTCGATGCTCAACACCCCGCCGACCTGGAACTGGTACCTGCTCGGCCTGACCGTGAAGTGGATGCTCGACGAGGGCGGGGTGGCCGAATTTGCCCGCCGCAACGCCGAGAAGGCGCGCCGCGTCTATGGCGCCATCGACGATTCGGGCGGCTATTACCGCAACGAAGTGGCCCCGGCCGTGCGCTCGCGGATGAATATCCCGTTCTTCCTGCCGGACGAGCGCCTCGATGCGCTGTTCGTCGGCGAATCCAAGGCTGCCGGCCTGCTCGCGCTGAAGGGCCACAAGGCGGTCGGCGGCATCCGCGCCTCGCTCTACAACGCCATGCCGGTGGCCGGAGCGCAGGCGCTGGTCGATTTCATGCACGACTTCCGCCAGCGCCACGGCTGAAAGCCGCACTACACGGGAAACACGCAATGGCCGCAAAGAAAAGCAAAGCCGTACCGAACAAGCCTGCCCGGCCCGGCGCCGCCCAGGCCGCGCCGGCCGTCTCGCCGCCGCCGCCCGCGCTGGCCGACGTGCGGGCCAAGATCGACGAGATCGACCGCGGCATCCAGGCGCTGATCGCCGAGCGTGCGCATTTCGCCCACCAGGTCGGCAAGGCCAAGGGCAAGCTCGCCGCCGCGGTGGACTACTACCGCCCCGAGCGCGAAGCGCAGGTGCTGCGCATGGTGGTGGACCGCAACCAGGGCCCGCTCAGTGACGAAGTGCTGGTGCACGTGTTCCGCGAAATCATGTCCGCCTGCCTGGCCCAGCAGGAACCGCTGAAGATCGGCTACCTGGGCCCGGAGGGCACTTTCAGCCAGCAGGCCGTGCTCAAGCACTTCGGCCGCTCGGCGGTGGGCCTGCCGATGGCCAGCATCGAGGAAGTGTTCCAGGAAGTGGAAGCCGGCAACGCCGACTTCGGCGTGGTGCCGGTGGAGAACTCCGGCCAGGGCACGATCCAGGTCACGCTGGACATGTTCCTCACCTCGCAGCTGAAGATCTGCGGCGAAGTCGAGCTGCGCGTGCACCAGTTCCTGCTCTCGCGCAGCGGCCGGCTGGAGGATATCGAGCGCATCTACGGCCATCCGCAATCATTCGCGCAGACCGCCGGCTGGTTGCGCTCGAACCTGCCCAAGGTCGAGAAACTGCCGGTGTCGTCCAATGCCGAGGGCGCGCGCCGTGCGCGCAATGCCGAGGATGCCGCGGCGATCGGCGGCGAGAGCGCCGCGCACGTGTATGGCCTGAAGAAGGTCATCATGAAGTCGATCGAGGACGACGACGACAACACCACCCGCTTCCTGGTGATCGGCCGCAAGATCTTCCCGCCCTCGGGCCACGACCGCACCTCGATCCTGGTGTTCATCCACGACAAGCCCGGCGCGCTGTTCGACGTGCTCAGCCCGTTCGCGCGCCACGGCATCAGCATGAACCGCATCGAATCGCGGCCCTCGCACCAGGCCAAGTGGGAATACGGCTTCTTCATCGACCTGGCCGGCCACGTCGAGGACGAGGCGATGAAGCAGGCGCTGGCCGAACTGGAATCGCATTCGGCCCAGGTGAAAGTGCTCGGTTCCTATCCGGTCGCCATTCCCTGATCGCCACCGTAGAACGCCGCAACAGGAAAGACATGACCGCAAAGCAAAGCTGGATCGCCAGCCAGGGCCGCCCGCTGCAGGGCACGCTGGCCATTCCCGGGGACAAGTCCGTCTCGCACCGCGCGGTGATGTTCGCCGCGCTCGCCGATGGCGTCTCGCGCATCGACGGCTTCCTCGAAGGCGAGGACACCCGTTCGACCGCCGCCATCTTCGCCCGCCTCGGCGTGCGTATCGAGACCCCTTCAGCCTCGCAGCGCATCGTCCATGGCGTCGGTGTCGATGGCCTCAAGGCACCTGCCGGCGAACTGGATTGCGGCAATGCCGGCACCGGCATGCGCCTGCTGGCCGGCCTGCTGGCCGCGCAGCCGTTCGACAGCGTGCTGGTCGGCGATGCGTCGCTGTCGCGCCGGCCGATGCGCCGGGTCACCGGCCCGCTGGCGCAGATGGGCGCACGCATCGACACCGAAGCCGATGGCACGCCGCCGCTGCGCATCCACGGCGGGCAGGCCTTGCGCGGCATCGACTTCGTCTCGCCGGTCGCCAGTGCGCAGGTGAAGTCGGCCGTGCTGCTGGCCGGCCTCTACGCCGAGGGCGAGACCTCGGTGACCGAACCGCACCCGACCCGCGACTACACCGAGCGCATGCTCTCGGCCTTCGGCGTGGCGATCGACTTCGCGCCGGGCCGTGCGCGGCTGCGGGGCGGCCAGCGCCTGCGTGCCACCGATATCGCGGTGCCGGCGGACTTTTCCTCCGCGGCGTTCTTCATCGTCGCCGCCAGCGTGATTCCCGGCTCGGAAGTCGTGCTGCGCGCCGTCGGCCTCAACCCGCGCCGCACCGGCCTGCTGGCCGCGCTGCGCCTGATGGGCGCCGACATCACCGAAGAGAACCACGGCGAACACGGCGGCGAGCCGGTGGCCGACCTGCGCGTGCGCCATGCACCGCTGAAGGGAGCGCGCATTCCCGAAGCACTGGTGCCGGACATGATCGACGAGTTCCCGGCCTTGTTCGTGGCCGCCGCCGCTGCCGAAGGCCAGACCGTGGTCAGTGGCGCGGCGGAATTGCGGGTCAAGGAGTCCGACCGCCTCGGCGCGATGGCGCACGGCCTGCGCAGCCTGGGCGTACTCGTGGACGAAACGCCCGATGGCGCGACGATTCACGGCGGGAAGATCGGTGGCGGCCGCATCGACAGCCATGGCGACCATCGCATCGCGATGGCATTCGCGATCGCCGGCCAGCTCGCCGGCGCCGACGTGATCGTGGACGACATCGCCAATGTCGCCACGTCTTTCCCGGGGTTCGACACGCTGGCGGCGTCTGCCGGGTTCGCCCTGCGCGCCGGCTAGCGGCGCGCAGGACGGGCAGTGCAGGGGCCAGCGCTTACTGCGCGGCGCGGAAATCCACCGGCAGCTGCACCGTGGTGGCCACGGCACGGCCGTCGTGCACCGCCGGTTCGAAGCGCCAATCGCGGACCGTGTTGAGCACGGCGTGATCCAGCTCGCGGTCGCGCTCGCCGCTGCGGCCGACGATCTCGGCATCGCTGACGCGGCCGTTGGCGTCGACCTGCAGGCGCGCAGTCACGGTGCCTTCGACCCCCGCACGCAGGGCACGCGCCGGATAAGCCGGCACCGGGTTCGAGGCCAGCGGGCGGGCATCGCGATCGCGCAGCACCGGCGCGGCCTTCGGCGCCGAATGACGCACCATCGTTGCCGGCCGCTGGTTGGCGGCCTCCGGCAGCGGCTGCGGCGTGGCGGCCTCGCTGGTCGTCGGCGTGGCCGCCGGCGGGGCGGGGTTCTCCTGGCTGTTGCGGATCCACCACCAGGCCGGCAGCGCCACCAGGGCCAGGATCAACAGCGCCCACAGCCATGGCGAGGTGTCGCGCTCGCGTGCCGGTTCACTGTCGACGGCGGGGCGGTCGCGGAAATCCTGGGTATGGGTCGGTGTCGTGGACATATCGAAACTCCTTCGTCTGGGTGGACGAAGTCAGTCTTGACCCAAAACAACGTCGGCCGTGTCAGCCCGAAGTGAACGCCGCGGCCGCGGGGCGGGCAGGGTTCAGCTTACTGAGCCGGCTTGAAATCGAAGGGAATTTCGAGCGTGCCGGGCACCGCCTGGCCATTGCGCTGCGCCGGTTGGAAACGCCAGTCGCGCACCGCTTCCATCGCCGCGCGGTCCAGGTCGCGCGAGCCGCTGCGCTGCACCAGCGCCACGCCGGCGGGCGCGCCGCTGGCATCGACCTCGACCCGCACCACCACCGTGCCGCGATCGCCACGGCGCAGCGCCGCGGGCGGATAGTTCGGCGGCTGCATGCGCCCGGCCAGCGGCACGGGGCGGTCGCCCGGCGCCAGCGCGGTGCCCGGCGTGGACGCGGGCGCGGCGGCTTGCGGTGGCGGCACTGCCGCGGGCGGCGGAGCGGGGCGGGTTTCGACCAGGCGCGGTGCGGGCTCGGCCTCATCGGCTGGCGGCGCCTTGGCGTCGGGCATGTCGCTGGCGCCATCGCCGGCCGCCAGCGGCTCGGGCAGCGGCGCGATTGGCGCGCCGGCTTGCGCCGCAGGCGCGGCGGCGGGGTCGGCGCGATAGAAGTCGCTCTTGCGCCCGGTGGCCCACACCAGCAGGAACAACAGCACCCCCGCGCCGAACGCGATGCCGGCGATCTTCAAGGTATTGCGGGGCAGGCGCAGGACGATGTGCGGGTCGGAAGGGCCGGAGGCGCTGGATCGGGACACAGGAGCACTCGTGGGGAGTTCTCCACCGATTCTGGCACAGCAGGCGCGGGCGGGCGACGCGCAGCCCGGGACAGGCGATAATCCGCAGTCTGTCCCTTCAGAAATCCGCCTCATGCTTGATCCGGCCCTGCTCCGCCAACAGCCCGCTGAACTCGCCGAACGCCTGCGCAGCACGCGCGGCTTCGCGCTCGACACCGCCGCGCTGGCATCGCTGGAAGGTGAGCGCAAGCGCATCCAGGTGCGCACGCAGGAACTGCAGAGCCTGCGCAATTCCAGGTCCAAGGCGATCGGCCAGGCCAAGGCCAAGGGCGAAGACGTCGCGGCCTTGATGGCCGAAGTGGCCGGCTTCGGCGACGAGCTCAAGGCCTCGGAGATCGAACTGGAGCGTATCCGCGGCGAACTGGAAGCCATCGCGCTGGTCATCCCGAACCTGCCGCAGGCCGACGTACCGCTGGGCGCGGACGAGAGCGAGAACGTCGAGCAATCGCGCTGGGGCAGCCCGCGCACCTTCGATTTCGAGGTCAAGGACCACGTCGAACTCGGCGCGCGCCATGGCTGGCTCGACGGCGAAACCGCCGCCAAGCTCTCCGGCGCCCGCTTCACCGTGCTGCGCGGCCCGATCGCGCGGCTGCACCGCGCGCTGGCCCAGTTCATGGTCGACCTGCACGGGGGCGAGCATGGCTACGAAGAAACCAACGTGCCGCTGCTGGTCAACGCCGACGCCCTGCGCGGTACCGGGCAACTGCCGAAGTTCGAGGAAGACCTGTTCAAGACCGCCGTCGGCGACTCCCCGCGCTACCTGATCCCGACCTCGGAAGTCCCGCTGACCAACATCGTGCGCGACGAGATCCTCGACGCCGAGCGCCTGCCGCTGCGCATGACCGCCCTGTCGATGTGCTTCCGCGCCGAAGCCGGCAGCGGCGGCCGCGACACCCGCGGCATGATCCGCCAGCACCAGTTCGAGAAAGTCGAACTGGTCAGCGTCTGCAAGCCCGACGACAGCAACGCCGAACACGAACGCATGACCCGCTGCGCCGAAGCAGTGCTGGAAAAGCTGGGCCTGCCCTACCGCAAGGTGCTGCTGTGCACGGGTGACATGGGCTTTTCGGCTACCCGCACTTATGACCTGGAAGTCTGGCTGCCTTCGCAGAATACGTACCGCGAGATCTCCTCGTGTTCCAACTGCGGCGACTTCCAGGCCCGGCGCATGCAGGCGCGCTGGCGCAACCCGGAAACCGGCAAGCCGGAGCTGGTGCATACGCTCAATGGTTCGGGTGTGGCGGTGGGCCGGGCGATGATCGCGGTGATGGAGAACTATCAGAACGCCGATGGTTCGATCGACGTGCCTGAGGTGCTGCGGGCGTACATGGGTGGGGCCGAGAAGATCGGCTGAAACCCCAAAAAAAACGGACCCGCCAAAGCAGGTCCGTCCGATTCCCGGCGCCGACGAGGAGGGACGCGCCGGAAATCTAGGGGCTCAAGCCGCCTGGGCCAGCGCACCGATCCGCTTGATGGAAGCATGTGCCCCCGCCAGCGCATCGCTACGATGCTGCGGCGAATACGCCACGCCTTCAGCGCGCACGAACTCCACCTCCTTGACCCCCAGGAAGCCGAACACCTGGCGCAGGTAGGGCTCCTGGAAATCGCTGGGTTCACCGGTATGCAGCCCACCGCGGCCGCTGGCGACGATCACCCGCTTGCCGCCCGCCAGACCCTCCGGGCCATTCTCCGTATAGCGGAACGTCCGCCCGGCCACCGCGACCCGGTCGATCCACGCCTTCAGCGTGGACGGCACCGAAAAGTTGTACATCGGCGCGCCGATCACCACCACGTCGGCCTCCAGGAACTGCTGCAGCGTGCGCTCCGAAGCCTCCGCCTCGGCCGGATCGGCCTTGGCCAGGCTCTGGCCGGTCAGGTGCGGCAGCGGCTCACTGTCCAGGTCGCGGTACTCGACCTGCAGGCCGGGGTGCAGGGCGCGCCAATGGGCGACCACGGCGGCGCTAAGCTCACGGGTGACCGAATTGTCGGCCAGGGCGCTGGAATCCAGGTGGAGCAGTTTCATGACACGAACCTTTGCATGGAAGCGGCGGGGCGCCGCGTTGGGTGCAAAGGTAGATGGTTGCATTTTTGGGATAAAGATAGTTAAATGCCACGTATCGTTCTAACAGTGGAATTGCGGCCATGCACGACCTGAATGACCTTTACTACTTCGCGATGGTGGTGGACCACGGTGGATTCGCCGCTGCCGAGCGCGCCCTGGGCATTCCCAAGTCCCGCCTGAGCCGGCGCATCAGCCAGCTCGAGACCGACCTGGGCGTGCGCTTGTTGCAGCGCTCCACGCGCCGTTTCGCCGTCACCGACGTCGGCATGAGCGTGCACCGCCACGCCCAGACCATGCTCGCCGAGGCCCAGGCCGCGCGCGAAGTGGTCGACCGTCTCAGCGCCGAGCCACGGGGTCTGGTCCGTGTCAGCGTGCCGGTGTCGCTGGCGCAGATCCAGTTGCCCAAGCTGCTGCCGGAATTCCTCGAGAAGTACCCCAAGGTGCGGCTGCAGCTGAACATCAGCAACCGCCGCGTCGATGTCATCAACGAAGGCTACGACATCGCCCTGCGCGTGCGTTCGCGCCTGGACGACGACGGCAGCCTGGTGATGCGCAGCTTCGGCCAGGTCCAGGAACTGCTGGTGGCCAGCCCCAAGTACCTGGACCGTGTCGGCCGGCCGAAGACGCCGGAAGACCTCGCCAGCCACACCACCATGAGCATCAGCGAAGACGAAGTGCACCAGCGCTGGGAGCTGCACGGCCCCAATGGCGAAGTGCGCCGCGTCGACCTGCAGCCGCGCCTGGCCGGCTTTGATTTCCCGCTGCTCAAGTCCATGGCCAAGGACGGATTCGGCATCACCATGCTGCCCGAGACCGTGTGCGCCGAAGCCGTGCGCAGTGGCGAGCTGGAGGTGGTGCTGCCCGACTGGACGCTGCCGCAGGGCATCTGCCACGCCGTGTTCGCCTCGCGCCGCGGCCTGTTGCCGGCGGTGCGCGTGTTCATCGACTTCCTCGCCGAGCGCCTGCCGCGCGAGATCGAGCGCTCGCGCCTGGATTGCGGCGGCGACTGCGGCAAGCTGGCCGAGAAGATCAAGCGCGTGCAGCAACCGGCGCTGGTGGCCGAAGTCGGCTGATTGCGGGCGCCGCCGAGCCCGTGCGTACTGCGCCGGGCTCGTGCGAGAATGCGCGCCGGCCCGCGCAATGCGGTGCCGGCGAGGTTGTGCAAAGCAGACGGAGAGATGGCCGAGCGGTTTAAGGCACCGGTCTTGAAAACCGGCGAAGGGTCAAACCTTCCGTGGGTTCGAATCCCACTCTCTCCGCCACTCCTGCTCCCTCACTCCACCGCCACCAACCCCACTTCCAATTCCGCCCCCAGCGCCCGCAGCGCTTCGGCCAAGGTATCGATCTTGGTGGTGTGGCGCAGGTCCACCAACCGATTGACGCTCTGCGGCGTGGTGTTCAGCCGCCTGGCCAACTCTGCCGGCGTGACTTTCGCCTCGAGCATGCGGTTCAACAGCAGTGCCTTGGTGGCGATGCTCGGCGGCAGCGCCACCAGGAATTCGCCCTTCTTCGGCCTGGACGGCGCGGGGACCTGCCGGCGGTCGTCGAAATAGAAGTCCATCGCGGTGACCAGGCAGTCCAGGGCGAGGTCCCGCGCATCGTCCGGCGTTGCGGCGCCGCTGACCGCTTCGGGAATATCGCGGAAGGTGAGGACGAAATCGCCCTGCCTGCCTTCGATTCGGGCTGGATATTTCATGGTTTGCTCGTCGCGCCTTCGCGCGCTCCTGTTTTGCGGGTGGGGTGGCAGTGCTTCCGGCCAATCAATGGAGCGACTTCCACAGTCCCAGCTGTTTGATGATGGCCAAGCGCAGTCCTTCGCCGATCTCGTCGGCATGCCGTGGCAACGTCGAATGTCGGCCTCGGAAGGTCAGCTTGGTGTGGCGCCGGCCCTCTTCAAAGGCCACGCCGCGCAACTTCAACCACCGCCGGAATTCCGATGTCTTCATGCAAGCGCCTTCCCTGCGCCACGTGGGCAGCATACACGTATATGTGTACATGGACACGTTTTTGTTTACACCTGGGAAAGGCCGGCCTTGCGGGTAGGAAATCACCGCAACTGCTCGATCCACCGTATCCGGATTGGTTCGCCAGCAGAGGCGCGGAGGTGGGCGTGCCCGTAGACGCAGATGAGCGAAGCCATGTCGCACCCGCGTAGCGGGCGACCAGGAAGCACCAGTGCCGTCCCTGGCGGCGAATGTCCTCTCAGTGCAGCAGGAAAAGTCCGGCTGCCGCTGACAAAACCACCACATACACCACGCACAGGCCGATCTTGATCGGCTTTTCCCAATGACGGATGAGTTCCACGGCGTTGTCTCGGACTGCTCCCCTTTTGTGAAGGTAATCACTTTTTTCCCGCCGCGCCAGTCGGGATTTTTCCGATCCGCCAGGGGGTGCGAGCAGCGCAAGCGCAGGGGTGGAATGCTGCAGCGCGGTGGCGGTGCCAATGCGGTGCTGGTAGGCCGCCGGTCGCGCCCCCATGCTGGGCACAGAACTTCTCAGGAATGCCGATGATCCCCCTTTCCGTTCTCGACCTGGCCCCGGTCTGCGAAGGCAGCGACCCCACCGGCGCCTTCGCCAACATGCTCGACCTGGCACAGCATGCCGAACGCTGGGGTTACCAGCGCTACTGGCTGGCCGAGCACCACAACATGCCCGGCATTGCCAGCGCCGCGACGGCGGTGCTGATCGGGCATGTGGCCGGTGGCACCCGGCACATCCGCGTCGGTGCGGGCGGGATCATGCTGCCCAACCATGCGCCGCTGCAGGTGGCCGAGCAGTTCGGCACGCTGGCCTCGCTGTATCCCGGCCGCATCGATCTGGGCCTGGGCCGCGCGCCGGGCACGGACCAGGCCACCACCCGCGCGCTGCGCCGCTATTTCGATGGCGCCGAGCAGTTCCCGCAGGACGTGGCCGAGCTGCTGCGCTATTTCGAGCCGGCGGTACCGGGCCAGTTGGTGCAGGCGGTGCCGGGCGCCGGGGTGGAGGTGCCGGTCTGGCTACTCGGCTCCAGCCTGTTCAGTGCGCGGCTGGCGGCGGCGATGGGCTTGCGCTTTGCCTTCGCCTCGCACTTCGCTCCCGATGCGATGGACGAGGCGCTGGCGATCTACCGGCGCGATTTCATGCCGTCCGAGCACCTGCGCTCGCCGTACGCGATGCTGGCGCTGAACGTGGTCGCCGCCGGCTCGGAGGCCGAGGCGCGGCGCTTGTTCACCAGCCAGCAGCAGAGTTTCGTCAACCTGCGCCGTGGCCGGCCCGGGCGCATTCCGCCGCCGCTGGATGACATCGAGTCGTTCTGGCAGCCGCAGGAGAAGGCCGGGGTCGAACGCGCACTCGCCTGCACGGTGCTGGGCGATGCGCAGGCGGTGGGCGAGGGCATGGCCGCTTTTGTCGAGCGCCACCGGCCGGACGAGTTGCTGCTGACGGCGAACATCTACGACCACGCCGCGCGGCTGCGCTCGTTCGAACTGGCCGCGCAGGCCTGGCAATCGCGCCAGGCTTGACGGCAGCCGCGACGGGGCGGGCGGCGCCTGCGGGCGGTTCACGTCGCTTTGCCCGTCGATCGGCTCGAATGGGGCTTCTCTTCCAGGAGCAAGCCCATGAGCCGTCGCCAGGACGATATCCGCCAGTTGGCCGAGCTGTTGCGCGGCATCGAGGTGGCGATGTTCACCACCGTTGCCGCCGATGGCCGCCTGGTGAGCCGGCCGCTGGGTACGCAGGAGGTCGAGTTCGATGGCGACCTGTGGTTCGCCACGTCGGCCGACAGTCCGAAGATCGCCGAGATCGAGGCCAATCCGCGGGTCAACGTGGCCTATGCCTCGCCCGAGCGCAACACCTACGTGTCGGTGGCCGGGCGCGCGCACGTGGTCGATGACCGGGCCAAGGCCGCACAGCTGTGGTCGCCGGCGATGCAGGTGTTTTTCCCCGGCGGCGTGGAGGATCCGCAATTGCGGTTGATCCATGTGCGCGCCGAGTCGGCCGAGTATTGGAACAGCCCGAGCGGCCTGTTCGGTGCGGCGCTGGAGTTCGTGCTTGGCGCGGTGGACGAGGAAGCCGGTGCGCTGACCGCGAACCGGGTGGTGGATTTGCGCCGGGGCTGAGGCGGGGTCGGGTTGCCGGTGCCTCTGTAGGAGCGGCTCTCGGTGGCCTTGGGCCATCAGCCGCGACCGTGATCTGACGGCTCGCGGCTTCGGCTGTCGGGGCTGACGGCCCAAGGCCACCCAGAGCCCCTCCTACAAGGAAGCCCCCCCACAAGCGCTCAGCTGAGCTTGGCCCACCAGTGCTGGAACAGTTCGACGAGCTGGTCCGAGGTCACGCCGAAGGCGACGATCGAGCCGATCGCGGCGATCCAGCACAACAGCAGCAATCCGCCGTCGCGTTCCAGCAGGGCCAGCGCGAACAGCAGCAGGATCACGCCGAACAGGTAGTTGGTGAACGGGATCGGCAACGACAGCAGCAGGCCGGTGGCGATCAGCAACAGGCCGGTGACGGCATTGGCGGGCACGGCGTCCAGCAGCCAGGTCAGGCGCGGCCGCAGCAGGCGGTCGAGCCAGCGCAGCAGCGGCGCGATCTTGCCGACGAAGCGCTGGCCGGTACCGCGGCGCGGGCCGCGGTTGCCGATGAAGGCCGGCAGCCACGGCCGGCGCAGGCCGATCAGGATCTGCACGCCGATCAGGATGGTCAGCGGCCCGCTGACCGCACCGCCCAGGCCGGGGATCGGGATGAAGGCCGGCAGGATGGCCACGAACAGGAACACGCCGAAGGCGCTTTGCTGCAGGTCGCCGAGGATGTCGCGCAGGCGCAGCATCGCGTCGGGGTCGCCCTGCTCGAAGGTCGACAGCAAGGTGCGGATGCCCTCGTTGCGATAGGGTTCCGCGCCGCCGTCCGGACCGGGCTCGTCAGGCGGTGTCATCGCCTTCCTCGTCGCCCAGGCGGCGCAGCAGCAGCTTGTCGATGCGCGCGCCGTCCAGGTCGATGACTTCGATCCGCCAGCCGGCCCAATCGAAGTATTCGCCGACGTTGGGAATGCGGCCGAAGTAGTAGATGCACAGGCCGGCGAGGGTGTGGTAATCGCCTTCCTGGGCGTTGGGCAGCTCGGCGCCGCCCAGCACTTCGCGCAGCTCTTCCACCGACAGCGAGCCGTCGATCAGCAGCGAGCCGTCCTCGCGTGTGACCACCAGCGCATCCTCGTCGGCGTTTTCCACCGCCTGCAGGCGGCCGACCACCGCGCCCATCAGGTCGCTGATCGTCACCAGGCCCTGGATCTCGCCGTACTCGTCGACCACCAGCGCCATCGACTGCTGCTCTTCGCGGAAGATCTCCAGCAGCTTCATCGCGTGGGTCGATTCGGAGACGAACAGGGTTTCGCGCAACTGCTGGAACAGGTTCGGGTTGGCCGGATCGAAATGGGTGACCAGCGACTTGACCTCGACGACGCCGGCGATGTCCTGGTCGCTGCCGCGATATACCGGGTAACGCGAGAACTCGTGCTCGCGCATCAGCTCCAGGTTGCGCTCGGGCGTGGCCGTGGTGTCGAGCCAGGCGATGCGGTTGCGCGGCGTCATCAGGCTGTCGGCGGTGCGGTCGCCCAGGCGCATGACGCGGTTCATCATGTCGCGCTCGTGGTGGTCGATCAGCCCCTGCTCGTGGCTCTCGGCGACCAGCAGGCGGATTTCCTCTTCGGAGATCGAGGCCGACTGGTCCTTGCCCTGGCCCAGCAGGCGCAGGACCAGGCGGGTGGAACGCGCCAGCAGCCACACGAACGGCGCGGCGATCCTCGCCAGCCAGCTCATCGGCACGGCCACCACGCTGGCGACCGCTTCGGAGCGGCTGAGCGCCCAGCGCTTGGGCACCAGCTCGCCGAAGATGAGCGTCACATAGGTGATCAGCGCGACCGCAATGATCTTGCCGATCATGGGCGCATAGGGCAGCCAGGGCACGGTCGCGGCCAGTTCGGCGGCGATGATCTCACCCATCGCATCGCCACCCAGCACGCCGGTCAGCAGGGTGATCAGGGTGATGCCGATCTGCACCGTGGACAGGAAATGCTCGGGATTCTCGGCCAGGCCCAGCGCGGTTTCGGCGCGCTTGCTGGTGGCCGCCATTTGCCTGAGGCGGCTCTTGCGCGAGGTCATCAGCGACATCTCCGACAGGGCGAAGAAGCCGTTGAGCAGGATCAGGGCGAAAACAATGAAGATCAGTTCAAGCACGGGCATCCTCCCCGGTCGTTGAAGGGGAGGGCGTCAAGCTGCGGTGGGCGCGCATGCCGGCAGGCCGGGGCGCCAGAGGGGGGTAAGGGTCGTCGTCCATAGGTGGCGCCCGCGGGCGCCGGGCCATGTTAACAAAGCTGGCGAAGAATCCGTGAACGCGCCGGCCGGCGGGCGGCCTGGCGGCTTGGCGGCACCCGGGAATACCCAGCCAGGTCATCAACCGGTCATAATTCCGCAGGTTGCCGTCCCTCCCGCGATGGCTGGATGTCCTTTCTCCATGTTCTCCCTTCAGACGATCTTCGGCTCGGGCAAGCAGTTCTATTCGCTCTTGAACGAGGCCGCCGAGGCCGCCTACGACAGCACCAAGGCCCTGTACGCCATGATGCGCGAGGCCGACCGCCAGCCGGCGCTGGACGCCTTCAAACTGGCGCGCCTGCGCGAGCGCACCGCCTCGGGCAAGATCGGCCAGGCCCTGGTCGACAGTTTCATGACCCCGATCGAGCGCGAGGACATCGAGGCGCTGGGCTCGGCGCTGTACAAGATTCCCAAGCAGGTCGAGAAGTTCGCCGACCGCTATTCGCTGGCCACCCAGCACCTGGCCCACATCGACTTCGCCCCGCGCGCGGCGATGCTCGAGCAGGCCGCCAGCGTGGTGGTGGAAATGGTCAAAGAGCTGCCGCGGATGAACATCGACCGCATGACCACGCTCAACGACAAGCTGCGCTCGATCGAGAACGAGGCCGACCGGCTGATGCTCGAGCTGTACCGCGATATCTATTCCGGGCGCCTGGACAACCTGCAGATGTTCCTGCTCAAGGAGTTCTTCGAGATCCTGGAAAAGGCCATCGACCGCTGCCGCGAGGCCGGGGTGGTGGTCTACCAGATCGTCCTGAAGAACAGCTGAGACCGCGCGCGTGCTTACCCTGGTCATCGTAGTGGTGCTCGCCGCACTGGTCTTCGAGTTCATCAACGGCTTCCACGACACCGCCAACTCCATTGCCACCGTGGTGGCGACCAAGGTCCTTTCGCCCGGCTGGGCGGTGATGCTGGCCGCCGGCATGAACCTGATCGGCGCGCTCACCGGCACCGCAGTGGCGCTGACGATCGCGTCGGGCCTGCTCAATACCGGCGTGGTCGAGGTAACCCCGCAGGTGGTCCTGTGCGCCCTGCTGGGCGGCATCACCTGGAACCTCATCACCTGGTGGAAGGGCCTGCCGTCCTCCTCCTCGCATGCCTTGATCGGCGGCTTGTGCGGCGCCGGCCTGGCCGCGGCCCACAACAACTGGGATGCCTTGATCTGGTCGCAGAACGTCGGCGACTGGGCCAAGAACAAGGGCCTGCTGTGGAAGGTGTTCCTGCCGATGGTCACCTCGCCGGTGGCCGGCTTCGTGCTCGGCATCCTGGTGATGATGCTGCTGTGGGCGATCATCGCCGGCGTGGCGAAGATTCCCGGCCCGATCGGGCGGCTGGCGCGGCCGCGCTGGGTCAACGCCTTCTTCGGCAAGGCGCAGATCGCCTCGGCCGCCTACATGGGCTATGCCCACGGCCACAACGACGCGCAGAAGACCATGGGCATCATCGCCATGACCCTGCTCGGCGCCGAGTCGGTGGGCGCGCTGGACGACCTGCCGGGCTGGCTGTCGTTCCTGCACCCGGGCAGTGCCGGCGACGGGCCGATCGCGCTGTGGATCGTGCTGACCTGCGCGGTGGTGATGGCTGCCGGCACCGCCTCGGGCGGCTGGAAGATCATCAAGACGCTGGGCCACAAGATGGTGAAGCTGCATCCCATCCATGGCTTCGCGGCCGAGACCAGCTCGGCGACGATCCTGACCCTGGCCGCGCACTTCGGCATGCCGGTCTCGACCACGCACAGCATTTCCACCGCGATCATGGGCGTGGGCTTCGCCAAGAACCCGCGCTCGCTGAAGTTCGGCGTGATCGAGCGGATCATCTGGGCGTGGATCCTGACGATTCCGGCGGCTGGTTTGGTGTCCTATGTGATTCTGGAGTTGTTCCGGATGTTCGGGTGGACTTGAGGGCGCGGGAGGGGCGGGACTCGGGACTCGGGACTCGTAAGAGCAGGCTACGTGAGCTGTGGCTTTAGCCGCTGCCTTGCAGCGGGAAAAAAACAAAGGCGCCGAAAGGCGCCTTTGTTTTTTTCCCGAGTCCCGGGTCCCGAGTCCCGAGTCCCGAGTCCCGAGTCCCGAGTCCCGAGTCCCGAGTCCCGAGTCCCGAGTCCCGAGTCCCGAAAAA